>ERZ780137.219-NODE-219-length-57433-cov-13.537732_pt1 | contig 57433 bp, 41 predicted proteins | sample MGYA00511020_ERZ780137 | MGnify/ENA primary metagenome ERZ780137 (study PRJEB29588, sample SAMEA2157917) | human gut metagenome | biome: human gut; feature: human-associated habitat; material: faeces | place: Denmark | collected 2008/2010 ... | reverse complement strand
AGAGAGACGGTTGAGGCAATCAACCTGTTTGCAGGAACGGATATAGACATAGATGAGAAAGAAGAGGTGATTGATATGTGCAAGGCATGGGAAGAACAGAAAAATGAAGGCAGAGAATTAGGCAGAGAAGAAGGTCGAGAATTAGGCAGAGAAGAAGGCAGAATTCGTCAGGCAAAAGTAACGGCTTTAAAACTTCAGAAAAAAGGACACTCAATAGAAGATATAGCTGAATGTGTGGATTTTGATGAGGAAACTGTAAAAAAATGGCTTGTGAGCTAATATTGTAGTGAAATGTAAATTAGAGGAAGCAATCTTTGGGCGAGAGCCCGGAGGTTGCTTCCTCTTTTGCTGACAGTAGGATGGGGCTTCATTCTCTACGAACGGCTGGCGAATATACTCTCGGGTGAGCGAATAGCGAAGCTGCTTAGATACTGTTGAATTATGCACATGAAACACAGAAATGAACTGCCACCGGGATGTAATATATCGTTGCTGTTCAAACGCAAGCTTGACACCACGCTGTCAAGCTATGCGCCAATAAATCAACTATTGTCAGATTACAGCCCCTGCCTCGTAGAGGCACTTTTAATGGGCAAGGAGAACCGCGCCACGGACGGCGCGTTTCGACGGTTTCGTCAAGCATAGAAAATCTAAAAGCATAATTCCTACAGTATCTTGGCAGTGTAGCGTAGCTCTCACGAGAGTGTATGCGTTAGCCGGTCACATGGAGTGAAGCCCCTCACGCTGTGCCAAAATACAGCCCAGGAGATTATTTCTTTGAAAAAATATGATTTAAATGCAATAAATCGGTTAAAATTTGGTTAAAATTGCTAAAAAAGGCGAAAAAAATTATACAGCAATGATACTATTGTACTAGAAAATAACTTGCATTATGCTTTGATTTATGGTACAATGAGCGCATACAAACCAAAGAGATGCTGATAGGGCACAGCTCTTTGCACAAAAACCATGTTATAATGAAAAGGAGAAAAGAACTATGGTAAAGAATGTATTTAAAAAGTTAGGAAAGAAACAGAAGAACAACAAAGGTTTCTCTCTCGTAGAGCTTATTGTTGTAATCGCCATCATGGCAGTGCTTGTAGGTGTACTTGCTCCACAGCTTATCAAGTATGTTGAGAAGTCTAGAGAGTCTACAGATATTCAGACATGTGATAATATTGTTACAGCCATGAAAACATACTATGCAGATAAAGAAAATGCAGGTGAGACAATAGTTATACTTAATAGTACAGATGATTTAACTGAGACCGCAGCTGTTGATGCAGGATTGGCTAAATCTCATTTAAAAGGAAAAAACTGGGACTCTATTACAATAAAATATGATCCATCAACAGGTGTAGTTACATACATTATTAGTGATGAGGATAATGATGCATATTATACTGTAGCTGATGGTAAGTTTACTGCTAAATAGTAGATTATAAGGACACCAAACCATGACCACAGAACTGATACCCATCTACATCTTAATATTTGCATTCGGTATAGTTATAGGCAGCTTCCTAAATGTCTGTATCTACCGCATACCGCAGCATGAGACAGTGGTGACCGAAAGGTCCCACTGCATGAGATGCGGGTATCAGCTCGCGTGGTACGATATGGTGCCGGTTTTCAGTTGGCTGTTTCTTCGTGGCAGATGCCGCAAGTGCAAAGAACCGATATCACCTCAATACCCTATTATTGAGGCACTAAACGGTATATTATACATAGTAGTTTTTGCAGTAAATGGACTTGAGCTTACGAGTATCATCTACTGCTTTCTTACATCTGCACTCATAGTTTTGAGTGTGATAGACTGGAGAACATATGAAATTCCATTAGGAATCAATATATTTATACTGGTGCTTGGAATCCTGCATGTGTTTTTAGACCATGATAACTGGTCTGAATATGTGATAGGATTCTTTTGTGTCAGTTTATTTCTTGAAATCCTTCTTCTTGTAAGTGGAGGAAGAGCCATAGGTGGCGGAGACGTCAAGCTCATGGCATGTGCAGGCCTTGCGATAGGCTGGCAGAATATTACATTAGCATTTTTCTTAGGATGCATCATCGGTTCTGTGATACATCTGATTCGTATGAAAGTAACAAACGCAGGCAACAGGCTTGCGATGGGACCGTACTTGGCAGCCGGAATATTTATTTCGATGCTATGGGGTGAGAAAATGATATCGGCATATTTGACACTCGCAGGCTTTTGAAAAACGTGTTATAATATAGCGTACTTAGTATAAAACAGGTAGTACGACAAGCAGTGAGACAAAAGCAGAGAAAACACAGATATGCCGAAATATATATATAGAATGTTTGTAACTGAACAGTTACGAATGTTTTACAGATGTATACAGTGTAAAACAAAGATAAACACGGAGGACTAGGTTATGGCAAATAGGGTACTCGGTATTGAAATAGGGGAGAACCTTACCGGAGTAGTTGAGATTGATTACAAAGCAAAAAATCCCAAGATTTACAATATGTTCGGCTTCCCGACACCACCGGGGATGATTAATGATGGAGTGGTACAGCCGGATGGGATGTTTCGTTCTATCTTATACAGTAAGCTGAAGGAAAAGAAGATTGCCACCAAAAAAGCTGTTTTTGTTTTAAATTCAGCGCGTATAGCAAGCAGAGATATTGAGCTTCCGCTTGTTAAGGAAAAACAGCTTAAGGAAATGATTGCAATGAATGCATCGGATTATTTTCCGGTGGATTTGAGCCAGTACAAGCTGGTACATCAGATTATAGAGAAGATTGACAGACCGGAAGAAAAGAAATTACGTCTTTCGGTTATTGCTGTGCCTAATGATCTTATTTTGTCGTATGGTGCTCTTGCAGCTGATTGCAGGCTGCAGCTTGTAGCACTTGACTATAGTGGAAATGCCATCAAGCAGCTCATGAGAAGAGAGATTCCCGGAGATGTGAAGGTGACTGTCAAGGTGGATGAGGTTTCTACCACACTGACTGTAATGGATGGAAGCATGGTAAAGCTGCAGCGCAATGTCAACCATGGACTTGCTGATGCTATTGAGGCGATTCAGGATAGTGAGCTTTTTGGAGAGTATCTGTCATTTACCGATGCAGTTGATGTGGCACGCAGAAAGACCTGCCTTGCAATAAGGCCTGATGGCACAGTACCTGATGAGCCGGCGGGCGGCGGCATGGATCCTATGGGGCATGAGATTGATTCTGAGCGCTTTAAGAAGCTTCGCCTGAATGTATCATATTCACTTTCCAATCTGATAAGCAGTCTCGGACGAGTTATAGACTATTATCAGTCGAGAAACTCAGATACTCCTATCGAGAGAATTTTCCTCATTGGCTTAGGTGCTGATTTCAGCGGACTCTCAAAGCTTTTGACCAATGAGCTGAATGTCAAGGTGGTTCCGCTTCAGCAGTTTGACGGTATACATGTGGCAAAGAGCATAAACCTCGCAGAGGCAAAGCTGGCAGAGTATTTCAACTGTGTCGGATGTTCACTGAGCCCGCTTGATATACTTGACAGTAAGAAAAACAAGGGAATCGGTGCTCCGCTTATGGCAGGAACAGCTGCAGGTGCCATGCCATCCGGCGGCGCACAGGCAGGTATGCAGGGAAAACCACCTGTCGGTCCTGATGGGAAGCCTCTTCCCGTACCGGCAGGGGAGGAAGCCGAAAAGCCTGTTTCTTTTGCAGTGCAGCTTCTCATTTTTGGCTTGTGTGTGGTAGTTGCAGTTGGTATCACGGCATACAGTATTTTTTCAAATCTTGTTTTAACTTCAGACAATATGACGCTTAAAGCTCGTGTTTCTGATTTGTCATATGCACAGAATATATATGATGTGTATAACCAGACCAAGAAGGACTATGACTGGACCAAGCTTCTTGAGAGCGCCTCATCCAACAAGAATGATGAGATAACGGGCTTCGTGGATGAGCTGGAGCAGAAGCTTCCGTCAGAGGCAAAGCTTGTGAATATGTCTGTTACGACTGATGGTGTTTCGATGACCATCAAGACAGGCAGCAAGGATATAGCGGCTGATGTAATTGCACAGCTTCGTACATTTGAGAGTATCATGGTATCCAATGTGTCAACCATCACGGAGGAGGTTGATGAGACCGGTGCTTCAAAGGTTCAGTTCACAGTAGATTGCACATATGTAAAGGCTGATGACAGTGCTGCTTCTGAATCGGCAGATGGCACAGGCAGTGAGCCGGCTGATACATCAGGGGACACGTCCTCACAGGCACAGACGGATAGCAATTCATCATCAGATACAGACAGTACAAATCAGTAGGGGGTGTTAGGATGTCAACGAGAGATAAAAAGTTACTTATTATATTAGCGGGTGTTGCCATTTTAGCACTGACATATTTTTTGATTTTTATTCCACAGTCCAATAAGAGGGATTCGCTCAAGAGTGAAAACATGAACCTGAAATCACAGTACAATCAGCTTTCAGCACTTGCGGCAAAGGCGGATGACTACACAGAGAAGACAAAGGATATGTCTGATGCCATGCAGCAGGTATATGACAATTTCCCTTCATATTTACAGATAGAAAACGGCATCATGGATGCGGTTGCCATCGAGAAATCTACCAATACAAATATTACAGAGCTTACAGTCGGCTCACCGACAGCTATTGATGTGAATAATCCGACCGGTGAAGCCGGTACAGATTCTTCGTCAGGAAGCAGTTCAGACAGCAGTACCACGGATAGCAGTAATGCAGACAGTTCGCAGAGCTCTCAGACCGCTGATGGCAACAGCTCTCAGTCACAGACAGGCGACGGCAGTGCAGCTGATGGCAGTACATCAACAGGCTCTGCAAAGTCTACGGTTACAGGTTATCAGCTTTATGATGTCAGCACAGTTATGGCATTCAAGACAGAGTATCATGGGCTTAAGGCTATGCTTGGAGAGGTGATTGGTTCATCACAGAAGAAAACTATCAGCACGCTCAACGTGAGCTTTGATGATTCGACAGGCAAGCTGACAGGTGAGATGCTTGTGGATTCATATTTCCTGTATGGACTTGATAAGCCATATGAGGCACCATACATACCTGCAGTACCACATGGTACAAATAATCTGTTTGGTACAACAAACTAACTGATTATTATAATATTAGGTTATTAGATTAGCGGGTTATTGAGACCGTAAGTGATAAATATCAAATGTTAGATTATTGAGTTATGAGATAACAAAATACAAGAGGGGAGGAAGCAGATTTGAGAAAGCTAAAAAACGATGATCGAGGAGTAACACTTGTGGAGATTATTGTGTCGATTGCTATTCTCGCAATAATCGTGCTTCCTTTTTTGAATGCATTTGTCACAGCTACAAAGACCAATGTAAAGGCTAAAAACGAGATGAATGCTACACATCTGGCGACAAACATTATGGAGGGTATTGAAAAGAACTCCATGAAGACACTGGCATATCAGTTTAACTATCCGTCGGAGGGCTTTGATGTGGCGGACGGTTTTAATATATCAGATGGAAGCAGTGCATGTGAGCTTCTTAAGAAGTCGGGTAAGTTTGATAATGTAAAGAGGCTTGAGGATATCAGTGCTGAGATTGTAAACAAGGACGATGTCATCACTAGCTGTATCCACAAGACTGATGCATCAGCCAAAATAAGCGATACATCGCTTTGGAATTTCAGGGAGTCGGATGCGCACAAGTATTATTTCTATATGTCTGGTGTGCAGTCAGGCACAAAGAAATACAATGCTCTTGTGACAGTGGATGCAAAATCGGACGCAGAGTCGGACAATAAGGTTAAAAAGTACAACATGGACGAGGTAGCGGATATGTCGGCCATGGATGCAAATTTTGACTGCATGAGTGCAGACAAGTATTCTGATACAAATATTATATATGCATTTAATAATATGCCTGGTGTAGGCGGCATCACTCAGCAGGATATCAAAAGAACTATCACCATAGATATAGAAAAGTATGGAGCTTCGAGTAATAAGGCTACCAAGGTTACGGTGTCGTATTCATATTCTATCAATAAGAATGGAGTAAGAAAGACTTTTCCGGATCCGAATAGTGCACTGAAGGATGATTATACCATGGTGATTTATGATAATTCTTCAGATACTGTGAACCATAATCTAAGGAATGTCTATCTGTTTTACAATCCATGGTACACATCTACAGGAACACTTTACAATACCTGCAACGATGTCATTATAATCAATAATAAGGACAAGCTGGACTGCACGGTAAACATTGTAAAGCAAAAGACTATATCGGATCAGTCAGAGTTGAGCACGAAGGAGAGTACATATAAGGCATATGTGAAGGTAAGTGAGCCGGGAAATCGTACAGGTCATGCTTATACTCATATAGCCACCAATCTGAATGTAAATATGGGAGCACCGGATAATCCACTACAGCCCGATCAAGCTATATATGGCTTTAATAACAATGTAATTCAGAATGATGTAAAGGCAATTGTCGATATAAAGAATCTGACAAAAAGCAATGCATCTGAAAGGCTGTATGATGTGAAGGTGGCTGTATACGAGAGCAAGGCTTCACTGGATGATATATTTAAGGATAAAGACCCGGTTGTTACGATGACCGGAAGCATGGGGTATTAATTATGAAGCGTAATGATAACCGTGGTGCTTCCTTTGTGATGGTTGTAGTTGCAATGGCTATAGTGGCTGTTTTAGCTGTGACTGTGCTGTGGATAGCGCTTATGAACCTCCAGATGAAGGTGACGGACGAAAAAAATACAGACAACTTTTACTCGGCAGAGGGTGTGCTGGATCAGATATGTACCGGTCTGCAGGGAGATATTTCCAAGGCTTACTCAGCAGGATATACAAAGGTTATGGAGAATTACTCTGACAGCAGCATAAATGAGGCCGGCAGACAGAGTATATTTGCGCAGGAGTATTTAAAGAGCTTAAAGGGAAGTCTTGAGTCTGACAATACCGGTATGCACTATAAAACTGAAAAGCTTAAAGACTATGTGGATAGTAAGCTCACAGACGAAAACTCAAAGCCACACGCTGTGGTCAAGGCGGTAAATGCCGATGAAAATGGAAATGGACTGCTCAAGGTATACAACAGCCGCGCAGTCATTAATGGCATCAGGGTAGAGTATACCGATGAAAAGGGATTTAAATCAATAATAGAAACAGATATTTCTCTGGGAGTTCCATCCATGAGCTTTACAGCATCGGGAGGAGTTCCGGAGCTTTTTACATATTCTCTTGTCGGAAATGAAGGACTGGATATTATATCAGGACTTAATAAAGTGAATCTATCCGGTAATCTCTACGCCGGCTGTGAAAATGCGGCAGGCACAGGGACTTCTACTACGAGTGTTACCATTCCAAACAATGCCACACTTGATGTAAAGGATACCAGCTATATGATTGCAGAGGGCGATATAGAGGTGGGAGACTTTGCCGGAAAAGATACTGGTACAATAAAAAAGAATATGGCGGGGGTACACAATAACAGTACACTTTCTGTTGATTCACAGTGCCAGCTGTGGACAAGCAACATAAATGTAAATGGTGCAACAGTCAATTTAGATGGCATGACATATGTGGCAGATGACATGACCTTAAAGGGTACAGGCTCAAAGGTTACACTTGGCAAGAATAATAAGAATAACAATGCGAAGTACGTCGGCTTTGGCAACGGAGGTGCTGACAAGGAAAATCCTGTCGCAGGCGATAGCTCTGCTATTATCATAAACGGCAGGGAGGCATCTCTTGATATGTCAAATATCAGGGAGCTTATGTTAGCAGGAACCGCATATATCAATACCCAGGCTATTGTAAACTCAAGTAGTGTGGGTACACAAAACAGCAATGTGGGCATGGGTGAGTCAATCTCTGTAAAGGGTGACCAGATAGCATACCTTGTGCCGCCTGAGTGCATAGGCACAAGTGGAGATGGTGCGGATGCCAAATCGCTTTACAACAAGAATCCACTTTCCTATAAGGAGTACAAGGATATCACGGCAACCGGACAGGATCAGACAAAGTATACTGAAGTTAATGCTAATGTGGTCAGCACAAAGACAGGTAAGTCTCTCTCGGCATATCTGCCGGAGAAAAAGACAATCGACAACTGTATAAAGAAGGTCTTTGTTCCTTCTACTGATAATAGTGATGATGGACTTGTATACTATTATGTAAATCTGCCAACGAACAAGGCAGCTGAGTATTACAGAGACTATTTTGGCGCAGACAGTGACAAGCTCAATAGATACACTAAGTTCTATACTGACAGCATAAAGGTAAATGAGGCAGCAAGCATCTATACTGCCGGCAATTACAGCATCTACGATGGCAGCAATTTAAGCCTTTTGAAGGGCATAGCTGATGGTGTGGACATGGATGCACAGTCAGATGCCTTACAGCGCACGTATACTGCACTAAACTCAAAGCTTTTGACAAATTATGCGGATTTACCGACAAATGCAGCAAGTGTTTCGCTTTTTACAAATATAGTTAACAATACCAATTTGTTGAAAATAGTGCCAAATTCCGGTAATAAACATATATTTGAGACTGAGTATCAGGGGAAAAAATACCAGGCAATTGTCAAAAACGGTAACTACACCTATGATGCAAATGACAAATCACATAATGTGGATATAATTGTTGCTACGGGAGATGTGACACTGAATGCTGACTTTACAGGTACCATAGTTGCAAAGGGCAGGATAATTGTAAACAAAGACCAATGCGAGATTGATAATGGTACTCAGGAGGTATTTAAGGCATTGCTTCTTGAAAAGGTAAGTGATGCAGACGATGCACTGCACCTGTATGATGTGTTCATGGACGGTGCCAACTATCTGGGTAATGTTTCTTCTTTTTCAAATAAGAAAGAGGCGGACACAAAAATAGATTATGCTACGCTCATTACATACCAGAACTGGACCAAGGAGTAGAAAACAAGCGGCTTTTAAGGCGCAAAACAGCTGCGAAATATTTATATTTGGCAAATTTTGACGATATATACAAGGGAGGAATCCAATATGTCTGTAACAGAAAAAAAGAATAATGGCGGTTTCTCTCTGGTAGAGCTTATAGTAGTGATAGCGATATCTGTCGTACTTATAGGTGCGGCAACCATATCCATTCGTTCGGTCATGGGTGTTGAGGTGAAGCAGTGTGCCAGAAATATTGAATCGATAATTAACAAAACAAGAGTTACCACGATGGGAAAGGACAGCGCAGTTCTTGAGATATATAAGGATGCATCAGATGGTGCCTACTATTATAAGACAACCATAAATGGTACAGTATCTGCTCCGAGCAAAGTCGGAAAGAGCAGGATTGATGTTTACTATTCCATGAAGGATGATTATAGTGACAAGACACAATTGAACAGCTCAGACAAGATAATGCTTCAGTTTGACAGAAGCTCAGGTGCACAAAAGCCTGATGCCAATGGTAAGTGCTGCAGCCGTATCTGGATTCAAAAAAACAGCACAGAAAAGGTTATCACGATATACAAGGAGACCGGTAAGGTGGTATGTGAGTAATTTACATAGTTTAATGATGAATATTTTATTTTGACGCAAGGCTGTTATAAGGTTGTATGATGAAATCGGAGAGGAAGATGAACCATGAAACTTTTAAGGCGCATGAACAAATCAAATAATAGGAAAAACAGTGGCTTTACACTTGTTGAGCTTGTCATTGTCATGGCGATAATGGGAATACTGGGTCTGGCTGTTGTGGGCTTTATCGGTACGAGCACGAAGCAGTATAAATACGCTTCAAAGGATGTAGATTTACAGTATGAGGCACAGCTTACGATGAATCAGATAGGAGACCTGATAATTGATGCGCAAAAGGGTGTCAAGTATGAGCCTGCTACAGTGGCAGCGCCGGTGGAGGTGGCATCAGCAGCCCCTGAGGCCGGTTATATTGCAACTGCATCAGCGGAAGAAGCGTCATCCGAAGAAGCATCATCTGAGGAAACATCATCCGACAGCAAGCTGATTATCTACAACAAGGATTGTACATACAATATCATATACAGACCATCAGAGCACAAAATTTATCTGCGAAAGGATACACTGGATCCTGCAACAGGTGCGGTGAAGGCAGATGGTCAGGGCAAGGAATCTCTTATGGCAGAAAATGTCACAGGCTTTACCCCAGATTTAAGCGAGGCAGAAAGCAAGAACTCTGTCGGAATTGTCGTGGACTTTAAGGCAGGGGACAAGAAGTATACATCAAAGCAGAACTTCACTATGCGCAATAAGGTGCCGACAGGAGCAGATGTGGAGTATGTGGCACCGGCAGAGCCTGAAGGAATAAGGATATATTACAAAGGCAAGGATGTAACCAATGGAACGGTATACTATGAGATGATTAATGATCCAAATAATAATAGATTACAGTTTACGGATAAGATTCTTGGCGGAAAATATGATGCAACAAAAGCTACCTGGTCAGTATCAGCTGAAAATGGAGATGTTGATGATCAGGGCAAAAAAACCGGTGATGTCTATAATATTTTGATCAAGAGTACTACCATAACACAGTTTGAGGTATATGTACAATCTGATGAAAACAAAGACCTTAAGGCAAAGGTAACTGTAAACGTAGCACATCCAATTAATATTCTGCAGTGTGATGCAGATAAGCATTTTAATTTAGGACAGACTCATCATTTGAATATTGATGAAAATGAGTTAAGGAGTTCTCCATTAAAAGACAAATATCAGGTTAAGGATTTTGTATGGCATATGGAGGTAGAAAGTGTCAGCTCAACAGGTGCAACTGAGCACAAGGGAGATATATCCTTTAAAATGGGCGATGATGGCAAACTGATTTATGGTCCGGAGGGCAATGGTGAGCCTGATGGAATATTTAAGTTTAGTTCAAAGGAGATTGGCGGAGAAACCGGAGCACAAGATAAGCCTGATGATCCTAAATATAGGAACTATCTTAATTATTATATTGTAGATGGTAATCAAAATAAAGAAATGCATATCACTCTCGGAAAAAATTTTCTTGTCGGAGAAAAGTTAAATATCAGCGTATGGCTTGGACTTGAGAAAGAGCCTAAATTTAAGTCAAATACAGTTACGTTTTACACATATTATTAAACCGAGTAGTTTTTTACAAAGGAGCAATCGCAATGAGCAAATTAAGAAAAAAAATAGTGGTTCCAATATCACTCACACTTACAGGATGTCTCGTTGTGGCAGCTTTTGTGCTGAATGACAGCCTTACAAAGGTCGATGCAAATGTAGCATTCAATGGAATATCTGATATAGTCAGTTCACATGGCAAGGACAAGCCATTCAATATAGTGGAGGTAGTGCCTGACAAGAAAATGGCATCCATCGGCTATCTGATTGATGGTCAGGAGCCTGACGATTGGTTTGGAACACTGAAGAAGATGTCTGACGAAGATGGTGCCGGTGTACAAAAAAGGGCTGACTATATGTCAGGTCTGAAAACAAAGCTTGAGCCTATTACTACTGAAAACAAGGACAACACAAAGCCACTTTATTATGAGCCGTATGAGGAGAGCTATGTCAATCAGGGAGATGGCTGGAGTGAGCTTAAACTTGTAAATATGGATAGAATAAATCAGGGTACCTCTGGCTACAAGATGACCAAGCAGGAGAATGGTGACTACAAGTTCAATACTGATTACAAGCTCTCTGTCGATAAAGACGGCTTGCCTACAGGTCAATACAGACAGAATGTTGACTATTATGTTTTCATGCAGGGCGATGATGAGACGGAAGATGGCTCTGAATCTGTGGATACAGGCAGTACCGGTAATACAGAGAATGAAAATGGCAATCAAATTAAGGCACCCGGAAAAAGAGGCTACTACAGTGTTGCTTTTACTGCTGTCGAATTGCCTAATGGCATGACAAATACACAGTATCTGGTATCTGATGATAATACACAGAAGGCTGATGGAAATACAGACAGCAGCACAGACAATACGAAAGAAGCAGGCACAGGTGACGATACAGTTGAGAAGCATGTAGTCTATGCTATCAAGAGCTCATATGCCATTGTTTCTGATAAGGGTATGCAAAACGTCGCCAAATATGATCCAAAGGCCTATATATACAGGGCAGACAACTCAGATACCACATCACCGTATAAATTTGTTGCAAGAGCCGACCAAATGGCAGCTCTGGCAGGTGCCAATAAGCCGGATTATGATAAGTATACATATTATACGGTTGAGATGGAGTATGTGCCTGCAGATAAGATTACGGATGACGAGACCTACTACGAGGTGGACAGTAATGTACCTATCGAGTTTAATTATGATGAAACCGGTGAGTATGGAGCAGTGCTTGATACTCAAAATCCGTATGAGAAGATAAATACAGGTGATACATCAACCACCGACTCAAATGAGGCCAATGAGAAAATAATTCTACATGATACAGACGGATATTTTGATATAGTTAAGGACAGCCAGACATACACCTATGTGGGTGAGGGAAATGGTGATTATATCATGGTGGCTGATAAAAACGGCTCGCTTGATTATCCTGTAAATACTACACACATATATTATAAGGGTGGTTTCAAAAACAATAACTGGTTCAGAACAGGTGTGTTCAATCAGGAGGGCAAGACAGGCGATGATGATAAGACTGCCAATATGACCTTCAAGGTAAAAACGGTCACACCCAAGGAGCTTGAGCAGATAGATGTATCAACAATTGATTTACTCTATCTTTCCGGCTCAAAGTCCGTCCTTTCAAATGATTTAGGAAACGATGCTGCAACATATAATACTGATAATGACATTTCATGGGACAAGGTAAAGCAGATAGTCCAGCGCGTGCACCAGAGTGGTATCATGATGCCTGTTATAGTGGATAATGGTATTGTGTGGCCTGATTCGAATGCAGATTACTCCAGCAACATTAAAAAGCTTGCAGGCCTTTTGAGCTGTAACAATTTCAGCTCCTTGAATTTTACCAAGGACTCAGCTGATAATTTTATTAGCTGGAAAGATAACAATGTCATAACGTATTACCAAGTTGACAGTTCAACTCATACACATGGCTATGTAATTGGCAACGAATATGTCATTCCACGAAACTATAATCCTGATAAGGATGTACCATTTGTTTTAAGAGATGATTTTGCTTCTGCGTTTATTGAAGATAAAGATGAAACTAAATTTGTCGAAGCAGCTAAAAATGAGAATTTTGACGAGATAGCAGAGTACATCAACTCAGAGAATACAAGCAGGAAAAAAGAAAATGATACTCTTGGAAAGGACGAGTATGCGTATTATGACAAGAAGATTTCAAAGGCGATAGTTTTAAGCTATATCATATCGTATGCTGATAAGAGAGACATTATAAATCCGACAGATAGTCTGAACATACTGGATATAGAGCCCGGAACTGTAAAAAATGAGTCTGACGCTTTAAATTATGATAAGCTAAAAAATTGGCTTAGATCAAGATGCCCGGAGAAAAAAAAGGTTACGATAACAAGGGTTACGAGTGCAGAATTTATTGGAAGAATAGAGGATCTCAATAATTATGATATGATATATATGGGACTTGTAGCCGATAATCTGAATTATAGAGATGGTCATACAGTATATAATGATTGGAAAATGGATGGGCTTAAATACTCAAATGTTGGTGACATTGTTGTTATAAATCCGAAAGATGTGGTAAATTATTGGGGATATGATATGCTCAAGAATGGTCATGCGGGATTGCTGGATACTGATTATATAAATGATGGAGAGGCGCTTAATACTCAGCTTACATCAAGAGGAAATGGAAATAATGCTGATTATTTAACTGCTCCAAACACATACAGAGGCTCAGGCAATGATATTACTAAGCAGAAGGTTTCAGAATTGGAGGATTATATAAAGGCGGGCTTTCCTGTCGTCTTTTCAGATGGCTTTTTCAGCAATGATAGCAAGTATAAAAGTGGAATTAATGAGGATTACATTGATAACTGTTCAAATGTTTTTACTCTTTTATGTTATGCAAAAGATAAAGATAATGTTCTTAAAGTGGACAACAAGGGAGACTTAAAAAATAAGTCAAATGAGACAGCGGTGCTTGTTACCTACCTGACTACTGAAAAACCTGAAATATTACTCAAGGAGCAGGAAAAAGTAAAAGATACAGATTATGTTGAGATTAGTAATAATCAGATTACATTGGAATTTTCAATAAACAATGCAGGTGGTGCGGATTCTAAAGCGAGTTTTAATGCACAGCTGTTCTTGGATTCAAATTCTGATGGTAAGTTTTCGACGACCAATGAAGGAATAGCTGCAAATAAAATAAAATTATATTGTGATGGCACTATTGTGAATCCGGTAATGGGTGATGATGGTAAATATATGTATAGTCTGAATGCAGGCAATTATAATTATAAACTGGTTTATGATTTGCCGAATGGATTTGTAGGAGTTATGCCTTGGCAGCTTCGTGTGAGTCAGGCTACAAATAGCTACAGATATGATCAGAAATCCGGATATGTGTATGTCAAAAATTCCAAAGGCAGTCCTACAAAAGTCAAGATTCTTCAGATTAATTCACACTTGAAGCATAATCAGGACTTTAAGGGAAATTTTGATATGCAGACACAGAAGAATGGCAATACAAAGTTTCATGAATTACTTAATAAAGTGAAGGATTTTGACCTGGATATAGAAACAGTTTATTATGATGACGTAAATAAAATGGATGAGGTATGTAATAAGCTGCAGACATACGATATGCTTGTGATTGGATTTGGTGATTGTTATGATATTGATAATACAAATAATCATCTCGATAAAATAAAAGCCTATATCCAGTCAGGAAAACCAGTATTGTTTGCTCATGATACAACATCATTTTGTAATAATAAAAATGATACTACATATAATAATGTCTGGGGATATAAGTTTAACTCTATAATTCGTGATACTGTCGGACTGGACAGGTATGGAATCCTGTCAAATGAGTATTTAAAGAAGGGCAATACATTAAAGAGTACTGATTCGGATTTTACAAAAGCTGTAGAGACCGCTGAAAAGAATAACACTGATATTGCATATGAGCCAAAATCCGATAATTCAGTTATTGTCAGACAGAATCAGGGATTTACTTATGCAGATTTAAATCAGTATCAGTGGAAAGATAATGGTAACGATCATGGCGAGTACAGGCTGTATTCAGGGCTAGATGGTAATGATGTTGAAGCTAAGACTAATAAGGCAGTCAAGGTTAATTCAGGACAGATTACCACATATCCTTTTAAGATTGCTGACGAAATAAAAATAGCTACCACTCATAAGCAGTACTACCAGCTGGATATGAATCAGGATGCTGATGGTGATGGTGAGAGTGATATTGTTGTATGGTATACCTTGTCAGGCCATGGAGTTTATGACCAGTCTCCAAAGGATGTAAGAAATAATTATTATATTTACACAATGGGAAATGTAACATACTCAGGTGTAGGACATTCCGATTTCTCAAATAATGAGGATGAATTGAAACTTTATATAAACACTATGATTGCTGCATATAGTGCATCAGTTCATGAGCCGTCAATTTATCTTAAGGAGAATGCAGATACTGATTCAAATGACATAACTACATTATATGCAACTATTGATGATGCCATTGAAGAAGAAGCAGCTAATAAAGCGGATGCCAGACTAGATGGTGCAGACAGTACGCAGGATGTTTATTTTACGGTAAAGGATTCAAACCTTGTGCGAAATCAGATTGATGAAAAAACTGTTGTTTATTTGGATTTTTATATCGAGGATCCGCAAAAAAATCCAAATGATGAAACGATTGGCACCGGAAATGATAAGATTTACTTAAAGAAGGTGGACTGGGATATCTATACACTGAATAATGATGGAACAGAAAATGAACAGATAAATAACAGTAAAGAAAACAGTCAATTAAATAAGGATCCAAGGGACTTCTTTGAAAATAACAAGACATATAAGGTAAAGGTACCATTGAGTGCTTTACCGGAGGGAGCTAATTCTATAAAGATTTATGCCGTAGGATATAGTAAGATTTACCAGTCACAGGTGAGCGGTGGTGATAAAGAAACTACAACAGCAAAGGCATACAAGACCTTCCAGATACAGCGTGTAGGTCTTGCAGATTTGGATTAGTTTTCAAAGGCTCCTGGCTATCACATACTTTTCGATTAAGCACAATTTATCAAACAGAGACTTATATAAACCATTTATATAGTCTCTGTTTTTTTACTGTTTCTTTATACTTTCTTTATTGAATTATCCACGCTAATTGATAAAATAGATAGTATGCGCACGATTGCGGATATTTTTTGCATTCGTGGATGGGGGATAAATTAACCGGAAAGAAAGGAAAAATTTATGAGTAAAATTTTCAAGAATCTGATTCCATACTGGCGATGGATCATATTAATATTTGTTTTTCTCATTGCTCAGGCTTACTGTGATCTGGCTTTGCCTGCGTACACATCTGACATCATTGATGTTGGTATCCAGGATCATGGCATTGAGCATATCCTGCCAAAGGAGATTACATCGGAGGATTATCAGATGGCACAGACATTTATGCTGTCTGACGAGAAAGAAAAATTTACGGACTGTTATGAGGCAGAGGATGCTTCAAAATCTGATGACGGTGTGGCAAAATACAAGCTGACAGCTGATTCGGACACACTTGATAAGCTGGATGAGGAGCTTTTGGTTCCTCTTGTCATGGCATATCAGGCTTTTCAGTCGGGTGAGCAGATGGATGTGGATGCATCGGCTATCCCGCAGGGAGTAGCGCTCGATGATAACATGATAAAGCAGATAAGAAGCAAGGTGCAGGAAAAAATCGATGCGGTGGGTTCAGCTACTTTAAAGTCCATGGGTGTAACTTTTGCGACAAAGTGTGATGAGAATGCAGGAATCGACGTGGATGCCAATCAGGTTGCTTATCTGTGGAAGGCAGGAGCCAAGATGGCAGCCTTTGCAGCAATTATGCTTATAGCAGCATGTGTTGTAGGTTTTGCGGCTTCAAAGGTCGGTGCCGCTGTCGGCAGGGATTTGAGGGAGAAGACCTTTTCAAAGGTTGTAGGTTTTTCAAATGCCGAGATTAACAAATTCTCTACGGCATCACTGATTACGAGAAGCACGAACGATATACAGCAGATTCAGATGGTTACTACTATGATGCTTCGTATGGTGCTTTACGCGCCAATCGTTGGTATCGGTGGTATCATCAAGGTGGCGCAGACCAAATCCGGCATGGAGTGGGTGATTGCCATTGCGGTTGCTGCCATCATGGTTTTTATTTTCACACTGGTTGGCATTGCTATGCCAAAGTTCAAGATTATGCAGAGTCTTGTAGACAAGGTAAACCTTGTTTCTCGTGAGATTCTTACAGGTCTTTCCGTTATCAGGGCTTTCGGCCGTGAAAAGGAGGAGGAAAAGAGGTTTGATGAGGCTAACCGTGAGCTTACACGCACACAGCTGTTTACAAACCGTGTCATGACCTTTATGATGCCGGGTATGTCCATGATCATGTACTGCATCACACTTGGTATCGTGTGGGTTGCAGCAGGCAGAATAGACAAGGGCTCCATGCAGGTAGGTACCATGACTGCGTTTATTACATATGCCATGATGATTGTTATGTCATTCCTCATGCTTTCAGCCATGTCCATCATGCTTCCGAGAGCTGGTGTTGCGGCAGAGCGTATCGATGAGGTTATAAAGACAAACAGCACTGTAAATGATCCAAAAGGGCCTGTTACTGAGGCTGATCACAGAGGTGTTATCCGTTTCAACCATGTGGATTTCAGATATCCGGGAGCAAAGGAGGATGTGCTTTCAGACATTGATTTTGTGGCGGAGCCGGGCAAAACCACAGCTATCATCGGAAGTACCGGCTGTGGAAAGTCTACACTTGTAAACTTGATTCCGCGTTTCTATGACGTGACTGGAGGCTCAATAGAGCTTGATGGACACGATATCAGAGACTACACACTAAGCGAGCTTCGCGAGTCAATAGGCTTTGTTCCGCAGAAGGGTATTCTTTTTTCGGGAACCATCGCCTCAAACCTGCGCTTTGGTAAAGCAGACGCGAGTGATGAGCAGATAAAAAAGGCTGCTGATATCGCACAGGCTTCTGAGTTTATCGAGACAAAGAATGACAGGTATGAAAGCTCAATCGCACAGGGCGGCTCCAACGTGTCAGGTGGTCAGAAGCAGAGGCTTGCCATAGCAAGAGCTATCGCAAAGGACCCTCATATCTATGTGTTTGATGACAGCTTTTCAGCACTCGATATGAAGACTGACGCGCGTCTGCGTGCAGCTTTAGCAGAGGTTACAGAGAATGCTTCCGTCATTATCGTGGCACAGCGTATCAGCACGATTATTCATGCTGACCAGATTCTCGTGCTCGATGACGGTAAAATCGTAGGAAAAGGCACCCACGAGGAGCTTCTTAAAAATTGCGATGTATATATGCAGATTGCACAGTCACAGCTTTCAGCCAAGGAACTTGGAATTGATGATAAGGAGGGCATGTAAGATGAGTGAGAATAATAACGAACAGTTCAAGATGCCTCCTAAGAGGCCGAGAGGACCAATGGGCAGAGGCCCTGGAATGGTCACAGAAAAGGCCAGGGATTTCAAGGGCTCTACAAAGAAGCTCATAAAGTATCTCGGCAGATACTGGGCTGCCATCATTGCAGTTATGATATTTGCAGCAGTTTCGACCGTCTTCTCTGTTGCAGGACCGAAGGTCATGGGTAAAGCCACCACTGCGCTTGCCGAGGGACTCATGAACAAGATTGCGGGAACAGGCGGCATAGATTTTGATTATATTGCAAAGGTTCTTTTGTTTACGCTGGCTTTATATGTGGTGAGTGCCATCTTTATGTTTGCCCAGGGACTTATCATGACAGGCATCACGCAGAAGACCTGCTACAGGATGCGTAAGGACATCACGAGCAAAATCAACCGTATGCCGATGAAGTATTTCGAATCAAGGACATACGGTGAGGTGCTTTCGCGTATCACAAACGATGTGGACACACTCGGACAGAGCTTGAACCAGAGTATCACACAGATTATTACATCTGTTGCCACTTTGGTCGGTACACTGGTCATGATGCTGTCTATTTCACCGCTCATGACGCTGATTTCACTCGTTATCCTGCCAGTTTCGATGATACTTATTTCGTTTGTCATAAAGCATTCACAGAAATACTTCAGACAGCAGCAGGAGTATCTGGGACACATAAACGGACAGGTCGAGGAGGTGTACGGAGGCCACCTCGTTATAAAGGCATACAATAAAGAGGCAGAGACTGTAAAGACCTTTAAGGAGGCCAACAATGTGCTCTACAAATCCGCATGGAAATCACAGTTCCTTTCAGGACTTATGATGCCTATCATGCAGTTTGTAGGAAACTTAGGATATGCGGGAGTAGCCATCTCAGGTGGTATACTTGCCATAAAGAATGTCATCACAATCGGTGATATCCAGGCATTTATACAGTATGTGAAGAATTTCACACAGCCAATCCAGCAGATAGCGCAGGTGGCAAACCAGCTTCAGTCGATGGCGGCTGCATCTGAGCGTGTATTTGAGTTCCTCGATGAGGAGGAAGAGGATATAACAGTGGAAAATCCTGTAAAGCCAGACCATATCGAGGGAAGTGTAGAGTTTTCGCATGTACACTTTGGTTATAATCCTGACCAGATCATCATCAATGATTTTTCTGCAAAGGTAAAGCCGGGACAGCAGGTTGCTATCGTTGGACCGACAGGAGCGGGAAAGACTACCATGGTCAAGCTTCTTATGAGATTTTATGATGTAAGCTCAGGTGCCATTCTTGTAGACGGACATGATATCAGGGATTACAACAGAGCCGATCTGCGAGATGCATTCGGCATGGTATTGCAGGACACATGGCTCTTTAAGGGCACCATTATGGAAAATATCCGCTACGGCCGTCTGGATGCCACAGATGAGGAGGTCATCGCGGCAGCAAAGGCAGCACATGCGCATCACTTTATCCAGACATTGCCGGGTGGCTACGATATGGAGCTCAACGAGGATGCATCCAATGTGTCACAGGGACAAAAGCAGCTTTTGACAATAGCAAGAGCCATTCTTGCAGACAATCCAATCCTTATCCTTGATGAGGCCACATCCTCTGTCGATACACGTACAGAAATCCGTATCCAGAAGGCACTCGACAATCTGATGAAGGGCAGAACAAGCTTTGTCATCGCCCACAGGCTGTCTACTATCAAGAATGCCGATATGATTCTTGTCATGAAGGACGGAGACATTATCGAGCAGGGTACACACGATGAGCTTCTTGCAAAGAACGGATTTTACGCAGAGCTGTATAACTCTCAGTTTGAAGAATAGAGAAAGCACGGGTATCGTGCAGTTTTGCGAATATGCGTGGGCTGAATGGTTACATAAAATTAAAAAAAAATACGCTCTCGACAAAATTCGACAAAATGTGTTATCATAAAAGCATACAATTTGTTTTGACATGACAGTAATTGGCGGCATAGGAGAGTTTGATGAGCACTTTAAATGTCGCAGTAGCAGACGAAAAGAAAAACATGCAGAGTTTATTAAAGGGCATGGAGTTTTTAGGAACAGCAAGAAGTAGTGATGAAGCATACAACATGATAAACGGTAATGCCGGTTCTGATGTGGTACTTGTGTATGTAAAGAGAGCATCCGGTGACACTGAGCCACTTGATGATACATATATGGAGAAAAAATCCCTTGAGACACAGGTGACGGATATCATTCATGAGATAGGTGTTCCGGCTCATATAAAGGAATATCAGTATCTTAGGACTGCGATAGTGATGTGCGTTGAGGATATGGAAATGCTTAGCTCTATCACAAAGCTTTTGTATCCCACTATTGCAAAGAAGTACAAGACTACCTCAAGCAGGGTGGAGAGAGCCATAAGGCATGCTATCGAGGTGGCATGGAGCAGAGGCAGGATGGATACGATAGACTCCATGTTTGGATACACTGTAAACTATGGTAAGGGCAAGCCTACCAATTCGGAGTTTATTGCCCTGATTACAGATAAAATACGTCTAGGGATGTAAAAATCGTCATTATAGACAAATAAAACCACGTTTTGATAAATTTACTAGGCAAAATGTACTCCCGCGTGATATAATATAGTATACATTCTATTGGTTTCAGGATGTATACTATATTTTTTATCAGATTAATCGTTGTTTAAATAACTGTAATCTGGGGGAGGTTTCAGCATGGACAAAATGAAAATATTAATGGCCGCATCAGAGGCAATACCTTATATGAAGACAGGTGGACTAGCTGACGTAGTGGGATCTTTACCGAAATATTTTGACAAGGACAGATATGACGTGAGAGTTATACTTCCGAAGTACAAATGTATGGATGATAAATTACTGCCACAGCTTAAGTTCGTCTGTCATTTTTATGTCAATCTCAACTGGCGCAGGCAGTATGTGGGGATTTTTACATCGCAGTATGATGGTGTGACATATTATTTTGTCGACAATGAGTTTTACTTTGCAGGAGATAAGCCATACAACAATATATACGAGGATGTGGAGAAGTTTGCTTTCTTTTCAAAGGCGGTGCTTGAGGCTTTGCCGGTTATAGATTTTGCCCCGGATGTGATACATTGTAATGACTGGCAGACAGGACTCTTGCCGGTTTTTCTAAAGACAGTATACGGCTCAGACAATTTCTATGCCGGTATCAAGACAGTCTTTACCATTCACAATATGAAGTTTCAAGGGCGATGGAAGATTAAAGAGGTGGCTGATGTTACAGGACTTCCGGAGCATATTTTTAATTCAGGGGAGCTGGAGTTCTATGGTGAGGCTAATTATTTAAAGGGCGGCATAGTATATGCAGATGAGATTACGACTGTCAGTCCGACATATGCAGATGAAATCTGTACACCTGAGGGCGGAGAGGGCCTGGATGGCCTGATGCTTGAGCGGCGCAGGCATTTGAGAGGCATTGTAAACGGTATAGATTATGATGTCTTTAATCCTATGAAGGATACATATCTGGATAAGCATTTTTCTGTAAGGGAATTGAGTGGAAAGGTCGTTAATAAGCGTCAGCTGCAGGAGAAGTATGGTCTGGCTGTGGATAAGGATGTCATGCTGATTGGAATAGTTTCGCGTCTGACAAAGCAGAAGGGCTTTGATCTGGTGGCATATGTGATGGAGGAGATGCTTTCCACCATGAATGTACAGTTTATAGTGCAGGGCACAGGAGAGCAGCAGTACGAGGAGATGTTTAATTATTTCCATGGCAGGTATCCGCAGAAGCTTGGAGTATATATCGGTTACTCAGAGGAAAATGCACATGAGATATATGCAGGCTGTGACGCATTTCTCATGCCGTCTCTTTTTGAGCCGTGCGGCTTGAGCCAGCTCATGTCTATGCGATATGGTACGCTGCCTATAGTCAGGGAGACCGGTGGTCTTAAGGACACTGTAGTGCCGTACAATGAGTACGAGAATACGGGCGATGGCTTTTCCTTTGCCAATTATAATGCGCATGATATGCTGCATGTCATCAAATATGCTCTTGATGTGTTTGAAAACCATAAGGACAGATGGCAGGAGATGATGCAGCGCGCCATGAGGCATGACTTCTCATGGAAGGCATCTGCGAAAGAGTATGAGAAGCTTTACGACATGCTGCTTGGCAACTAGTACATCGTTCTGCAAATAACAGGCCAATAATTTTCATGAATTTCCAAATATGTTCTTAGAAAGTAAAATACCGGATACATATCTATGATATGATATCCGGTATTTTGTGTTATCGGGTTATATGATTATCAGTAGACAGTGTCTGTTTTACTATCGTATATGTAGTACCTCTCGCCGAGTACTTCCTCGTCGCGTACCTCTGTAGAGTTTACCTCACAGATGAATTCGCTTAGGTTGCAGACATCTATATCGCTATCCAGCGGCATTACCAGAAATTCATGGATACTGCTTGGTATGAGCAGCATATTGCCGCCGAGCTTTTTTGCCAGCGAGCTTAGCACACCCGGGTAGAGTATGGCGGATGCGCCGTTTGTCTGCCTGCTGTTTGTAAGGATATACATAGGCAGGCTGTCAAAATCACAGACTGCGCGCATCTGATTGGCATAGCCCGGACATTTTTTGGCAAGAAACTCTGCCATGTTGATTATTGAGCATGGAAGTATCCTTGGTGTATTTTGCATTGAGGCGCGGATTAGTGTTTCTGTATCTATGCCCCAGCGTGACAGAAGCGCATCTGTGACTGTAATGGTGCCAAATTCAGGCAGCTCGGCTCCTACATATACTTCAAATATGATGGCAAAATCCAGATATTTGATATAGGGCACGTCCTTTAGCTGCTTTTGGTTTTTGTCGTAGCTTATGAGCTGGAAAATTATTTTCTCCTTTACCTTGGAAAAATCATCACAGAAGCTTATGTCAAAATCTTCAGTTGGCTTGAAATCATTGTAGGTGGATAAAATTGCATCGAGAATAGAATCAATGGATACACCATCAAGATACCAATGGTAGTAAGGATTGAGATAAATAGTCGGTGCTATATTGAATTTGGGATTGATAATCACCAATCCGTCGTAGATCATCCCGTTGTTCTTTTTGACAGGATGGATGGTAAGCTTGAAATTATTGTCAAGTCTTGCGGTTATTTCTGTTTCTATAGTATGTAAAAACTCCGTGTATTTCATGAATCTCCTTGCGGAGCATAAAAATATCGGATCTCGTGGAAAAGTAAAACCCACGAAGCAGGGCGCTTCGTGGGTTTTACTCTATCATTGTTTGTTGAAGTTTGCAATATGTATTTTTGTACAATTTTTAGACTTCATTTTTGTGATATCATACAAAATACAGCTGCGCAATCCATTTTTAATCTGATTTGAGCCTCTGCCACAGTGTGTTGTAAAGTGTTGCGTCATCATCATTTAAAGCTCTGTATACTTCACAGTTTTTGAGCATATCGGAAGGAGGATTAATCGCCTCATTTTCCTTCGTTTCTGCATCCTGGTTTTCGATGACAGACTGGATAGGTGATGCATAGTATACATATTCAAAGTTGAGCTGTGCCGGCTCATCACTGCAGATATAGTTCAAAAATTCCTGTGCGCCCTCTTTATTCTTGCATGTCTTTGGAATAAACCATGAGTCAATCCAGAGGTTTGAGCCCTCCTTTGGCACGATATAGTCCAGGTTATCGTTTTCAGCCATGGCTGCAGCTGCCTCACCGGAGTAGCACACTGCGATTGCCGCATTTTCAGCAACCATCTCATCACAGGTTTCATCCACGTAGTAGGCGAGCACATCACTGCTTTGTTTGTTCAGTATATCAAATGCTTCATCGAGCTTTGCTGTATCTGTCTCGTTTATCGAGTAGCCAAGTGTGCGAAGGGCGGGAGTAAAGGCATCACGGACAGAATTAATCATAATCATGTTGTCCTTGTATTTGCCGTTCCACAGGCAGTCCCAGGTATTTAGGTCTGATGCATCAGCCATCTTTTTATTGTATAGTATACCGAGTGTGCCGTAGAAATAAGGCACAGTGTATTCATGTGTCGGGTCAAAGGATGCGGACATGTCGATTATATCCTGATTTACATTTTGATAGTTTGGCATTGAGCTGTAGTCTATCTTGTTGACCTCACCCTCACTTATGAGCTTCTCGATGATGTAGTCAGAGGTGCAGATGACATCGTAATCGATGGCACCGGACTTGTACTTTGTGTACATCTCCTCAGGCTCCTCGTATTCCTCGTATTTAATGGTGATTCCGGTTTCCTGCTCGAAGCTGTCGATTACTGATTCATCGATGTATTTACCGTAGTTTAGCACTGTTATGGCATTGTCATTGTTCGTGCTTCCGGCGCTTATCGTAAATACCGAAAAGCAGCCGATTACGAGTACTGCAACAATTGCGATGCTCACACTACGCTTTACGATGCGCAGCTTTTTAGCCCTTGCAGGCTTCTTTGAGGCGCTGACAGGTATCTGGTTTGAGTTGATGTTTACCACAACCAAAAGCAGCAGCACTGTGAAGAAAAGTATGGTTGACAGAGCATACAGCTCCGGCTTTACACCCTTTTTTAGCTCTGTGTAGAGCATGGTTGAGAGTGTGTTTACTCCGGCACCCTTCGTAAAGTAGGTGATGGAGAAGTCATCGAGTGACATTGTGACCGCCATCATAAAGCCGGAGAACACTCCGGGGCTTATTTCAGGCCAGGTGACCTTGAAAAATGCATATAGAGGTGATGCGCCCAGGTCAAGTGCGGCCTCATAGGTGTATTTGTTGGTCTGCTTGAGCTTTGGAAGCACATTGAGTATCACATAAGGGATATTGAACGTGATGTGTGCGATAAGTACTGTCACAAAGCCCAGATTCATGAATTTTACAAACAAAAGCATCATTGAGATACCGGTCACGATATCTGCATTGAGCATCGGGATGTTTGTAGCGCCCAGATAGATTGTCTGGTTACGTTTCTTCATGGCGCTTATACCCATGGCTGCGAGAGTTCCTATTATTGTAGAAATCACAGCTGCAAGCAGCGTAATCTGCAGTGTTGTAGAAAATGCCGACATAATCCGCTCACTCTGAAAGCACTTTATGTACCAGTCGAGCGTGAAGCCTCCCCATTTAACCTTGGATTTGGAGTTGTTGAAGGAGAGTACTATTAATACAACGATAGGTAGATACAGAAACAAAAAAATCAGTCCCATATATACCCTGGATGCTATTTTTTTTACCATAATGCGCTCTGGTCTCCTTCCTTATCAAACAGATTGACGAGTGCCATACTGATTAATACGAATACCATGAGCACGAGTGAGAGACCGCTTCCTGCGCCCCACTGCGAGCCATGGACGAAATCCTGTTCTATGATATTTCCGATGAGCAGGACCTTGCCGCCTCCGAGTATCTGTGAGATGGCAAAGGATGTGAGTGATGGCACGAAAACCATTACGATTCCGCTTATGACACCGGAAACTGTAAGTGGCAGTATAATCTTGAAAAATATTGTGACTTTGTTTGCACCGAGGTCAAGAGCCGCCTCAATCCAGTCGTTTTTGATTCTGGTCATGGAGTTGTATATAGGCAGCAGCATGAATGGCAGAAAGTCATAGACCATGCCAAGCACGACTGCTCCGGAGGTATTCATGATGTTGAAGCCCGGCAGTCCGAGAGTGGTGAGTATCGAGTTGATGACACCGTTTTTGGACAAAAGCTGCTTCCATGCGAGTATTCGAAGCATAAAGTTCATCCACATAGGAAGCATGAAAACAAATACCACAAAGCTTTGGTTTTTAATCTTTAAGCCGTTTAAAATCATCGCAAGCGGATAGGACAGCACCAGGCATATTATGGTGCATATTACTCCAAGTCGTAGGGATAAAAGCAGTGCCTTGATATTGGTGTGCTGTGCTATTGCAGCCACATATTCAAATGTGAAGCCTCCGTCAGAGCCCTTAAATGCATAGTACACAATCATGAAAAGCGGAAGTATGATAAATCCGATAATCCAGATGAGGTACGGCCCTGCGAGCAGCTGTTTCTTTATTTTAGACATCTATCTCCACCGCCTTTTCATCTGAGGACTCAGGCTTGTGCATTACCTGGATATTAAATGGAATCACCCTGATACCCACATGACTGCCGACCTCTACATATTTGGTGGTGTGTACCATCCAGTCGTAGCCGTTAGCCTTTACCTCAAGCTCATAGTGCACTCCCTTGAAGATATTTGACACGACATCGCCCTGCATGTAGCCGTCCTCCGCAGGCACCAGCTCCACATCCTCCGGGCGGATGACTATATCGACAGGCGTGTTCTCACCAAAGCCCTCGTCCACACAAGGCATCTTTACACCGAGTATCTCGACAAGCTTATCCTTTATCATAACACCGTCGATGATATTACTGTGCCCGATAAAGTCAGCGACAAAGGCATTTTCAGGCTCATTGTAAATGTCCTCTGGTGTGCCAATCTGCTGGATATAGCCCTGATTCATGACTACGATGGTGTCAGACATGGTAAGCGCCTCCTCCTGGTCGTGTGTGACGTAGACGAAGGTGATACCGAGCTCATTTTTGAAGCGGATAAGCTCATACTGCATGCTCTGGCGCAGCTTTAAGTCGAGAGCGCCAAGCGGCTCGTCTAACAGCAGTACCTTAGGCTCGTTTACAATAGCTCTTGCAATAGCGATACGCTGCTGCTGGCCTCCGCTAAGAGAATCCACCGAGCGGTTTTCAAAGCCGTCGAGATTGACGAGCTTTAATGCATACTTTATTTTGTCATCAATGTAAGCCTTGCTTTTTTTCTTTATTTTAAGACCAAACGCGATGTTTTCAGCTATTGTCATATGAGGGAAAAGAGAGTATTTCTGGAAAACAGTGTTCAGATTTCTCTCGTTTGCAGGCACATTTGTGATGTCCTTTGAATCAAACATGATTTTTCCCTTGTCCGGTGTCTCAAAGCCACCGAGCATGCGAAGTGTGGTGGTCTTTCCGCAGCCTGATGGTCCAAGCAGCGTCAGAAACTCATTCTCCCTGATGTATAGATTTAAATCGTCGAGTACAACATTGCCGTTGTATGACTTTGTGATATCGATAAAATCAATTAATTTCTTTCCCATGGTGTAAACCTTTCTCATGTAATTATAGTACTGGTAGGAACTGTATGTTTATAATTTGCTGCTGTACACACTAAAAATGTGGCCGGCAGTAATTACAGCCCTATAAAAGAGCTTCTGCAGTGGAAGCGTCAGAAGCTTGGAGGATTGCTGACCCATATGAGCATGGCATCCTTTGAAGACTTATTTTCAATAAAATGCTTCTTACCGGCTTTAAAATAAAAGGACTCACCGGCCTTTACGGTGTGCACTTTGCCACCATAGCAAAGCTTCACTGTGCCCTTTATCACATATCCAAATTCCTCACACTCCTGAGGCAGATATATTTCAGAACTGCCGCCCGGATGAAGAGTGAGCCTGACAGGCTCCATGGAGCGGGTCTGTGCGTTTGGAATGATCCATTCCACCTTGCTGTTTTTTTCCTCGTCAATTTTCTCGAAATAGTCGTTCGCCTTGTATACAATCTGCTCAGGCTCCGAATCCGTAAAAAACTCCGCCGGTGTCATACCCAGGCACTGGATGATATCAAGCAGGGTGCCGACTGACGGTGAATTCTGATTTCGCTCGAGCTGGGAGATAAATCCCTTCGTCAGCTCAGCCCTGTCAGCAAGCTCCTGCTGGGTAAGTCCGTACTGGATACGAAGCTCCTTCATACGATGTCCGATATCCATGTTTACTTCCTTTTCTAATATACTTTACGTTATATTTACTGTAGGCTTAATGATAGATTTTTTGTTTACTAAAAATAAACCAACGAGATAATTTTAATATATTTTTTATAAATGTCAAGGGGAATTTTTGTAATAAAAAAACACCTCATTCAGTTTTGAATGAGGTGTTTTTTATGTATGAAGCCGATAACCGGGATCGAACCGGTGGCCTACGCATTACGAGTGCGTCGCTCTACCTACTGAGCCATATCGGCAAGCTATATTATAGTATCAGATATAAGAGTGTATGTCAAATCAAAATTTTGAGTTGAAATTTTAAGAGAGTAATTTCAGAAAGGTATTGACACCATGATGTATATAGTGTATATATAACACATAAACAGTTGATAAATACAGTACGGAGGTAGCATATGAAGCTGATGCAAAATTCAGGAGTGCCCATCTATCAGCAGATAGCGGACAGCTTCAAGACAGATATTTTGGCCGGCAGGTATGAGCAGGGGGAGTTCCTTCCGTCTATAAGAGGGCTGGCAAAGGACTTGAAAATCAGTGTGATAACCACGATGAAGGCTTATGAGCAGCTTGCAGATGAGGGACTCATCACAGCGGCGCAGGGCAAGGGCTTTTATGTCAATGCACAGGACAGTGAGATGATAAAGGAACAGCACCTGCGCAAGGTGGAGGAGTCGCTGACAGACGCGATAGCCGCAGCTGAGGTGGCCGGAATCTCTAACGACGAGCTTAAGGGAATGCTTGAGGCATTGCTTGAGGTGGATAAATAAAGATATGAAAATGAATAAGGAGAAATGAAGATGACAACAAAGAATGCAATTGAGGCAGCAAAAATCACAAAGAAACTTAAAAACTTCACACTGGATGTGGAGAATTTCGCAATACCACAGGGCTTTGCGACAGCCTTAATCGGAGAAAACGGAGCAGGAAAGACAACACTTTTAAATATATTAGCAGGAATCAGGCTTGACTATAAAGGTGAAATCACATACTTTGGACAGTATTCCGACAAACAGAAGGAAAACTCGGGAGATATTAAAAACCGCATAGGCTATACCGGCCCCCGGCAAATACTATCTGCCGCAGTGGACAGTTAAGGATATAGAGGAAATCAGTAAGCTGATGTTTGATGATTTTTCAGCAGATGATTTTCACAGATATTGTGAGGAGCTTGCAATATTTTCACATGGCAGCATTGATATGAAGAAAGCCAACAGCTCATTTTCGGATGGTATGAAGATGAAGCTCATGCTGGCAGGAGTCATGGCGCGAAAGACAGACCTTCTTTTGCTGGATGAGCCGGCATCGCCGCTTGATCCGCTGATGAGAGATAAGCTGTGCCAGATGATTGGCGAGTATATCCATGAGGGCAACGGTAAGCGCAGTGTATTTTTCTCTACGCACAATATCTCAGATATGGAAAATATCACCGATTATGCCATTATAATGGAAAACGGACAGATTGTGGAGCAGGGCTTTGTTGAGGATTTGAAGGAAAAATACATCCTGATTAAAGGAGATGCAGCAGATACAGAGGCTGCCGGTAAGGTGCTGTATTCAATGACCAAAAATCCGTATGGCTTTGAGGGCATATGCTTGGCGGAAAACATAGATAAGCTTGCAGGACTTAATGTGACAAAGGAGATTCCGACACTTTACCAGATAAGCGTTGCTGTCATGAAAAATAACACAAAGATTGTGATGCGCTAGTGCGAGGTAAGGTGTTATGGAAAATAAGTCAGGAAGTATGAATGAAAAAATGGTTTCACAGGAACATGATACTGAAAGAACAATTAATAAAAAAGATAACAAAGCAAAGAATGAAGTTCTAACATACATCAGGGATTACCGTGTTATGACTAATCTCAAGTATCGTCTTATAACAAATATACTGATTCCGTTTTTAGCAATTTTTACATCAATGCTAATTGCCTGTTCGAAAACAATCTGGGCATGGATAGGAGTTATAGTAATTGTTTATGATTTTTATATGATGTGCGAGGTGGTGCAGGACTATTTCTGCTTTGGCTGTATGTGCAAGAAGAATGCATTTGGCATGCATTTTTTAAAGACAGGTTTTAACGGAGTAAGATACTTTGAGAATGCAGTTCTTGTGGATATACTTGTAAGACCGCTACGTATTGGAATTACAATACTCATTGCTTCAATGCCATTTATTAATTTTGGAGTTAATATCTGGTCGATATTTGACATTATTATGATATCTTCAATTGTTTCGGTTGGCTCATTAAATATATTCAGATACATGGATCTGGGAATGTATATTTATCTGCTGGCGCTTATAGTTATCTTCCCGGCAATTGCAGGTAGTATAGCTGTTTTGATTTATGGCGCAAAAATTTGGTTTATCGCACCTGTGTTAGCAGTGGTGCTTGTAGGAGTGATAGCAGCGACATATTATCATATGATGGTGCGTATCCGCAGATCATATGTTGATGTGTAGAGGCATTTTAAATTGGAAGTATATTTGAAAAGGAGAAATATTATGCTGAAAGATATTAAATTAGGATTTAAATTATTGAGATATGGCTACAAACTGAAGTTGAATGTGATCATGTTTGTATTCTTTGCAGTAATCGGAATTGCATCCGATATAATGAGCAAGGGAACTTCCATCATAGGTGGTGTATACTTTATGATGTGCGGGATGTTCACATTTCAGCTCATCATGTCGATGGATGTGTCAGAGCTTATCCAGTCCACATCACTGAAAAAGAAGCTGCAGATATACATTCCGGTGATGTCAAGCACGGTAATCAATCTTGTTGTTTTCACATTTTTGGTAATAGAAAGAGTCATTCTGATACAGAATTCCGTAGCAGATAAGAAACAGCTTATCTTCACACTTTTTACGCTCGATGTTGAGCTGTTGACAGTATATCTGTACACAAGCATATGCTATAAGTATTATGTACTTGGCTTTATCGTATTCATGGTTTTGTTTATGGGCGTTTTTACTGTGTTTTCAGGAGCAGCGTTTGTGCCGGTTTCTAATGCTGTTTTTAAGCTTGGACTCCCGGTGGTGGCATTGCTAGGCTATATTGCTATTTTGGCAGGTGGGGCGTTTGAGATATTGATAGGAGAGCTGCTTTACAAGAAGCCTTTGTCAGAATTCGCATTCAGGGGATTTTTCCGTGATGCAAAGTAGTGATGTTACTGTTCCCACATAACAGCGTGACAAACAACATAGTGATTTAAAAAAATAAGAAATATTTGTGTAAAAATATTGAAAAAATGATCGCTTTGTAGTATGTTATCATTGTCGGTGCAAAGTCGGCAATGCGACTAATTAACATATTATCAGGAGAAAAATATATTAAATGGATAGTGACAGTTATAGTAAACAACAGTTAGACGACTTGTTTATGGATATGATTGCCTACTATGATGGCGATCCAAAGAGAATCCAGCATTTCACCAAGGTGCACAGCTATGCAAGGCTTATCGGTATAGGAGAGGAGCTTGATGATGCCTCGCTCTTTATACTTGAGGCAGCGGCTTACACACACGATATTGGCATACGTGTGGCGGAGGAGAAGTATGGCAGGTGCGATGGAAAGCTTCAGGAGCAGGAGGGACCGATAATCGCTCAGAAGATGCTCTCACAGCTTGGCTTTGAGAATTACATAGTTGAAAGAATTTGTTTTCTCATAGGTCACCATCACACATATGACAATATAGATGGTCTTGATTATCAGATACTCGTTGAGGCTGATTTCCTCGTAAATCTGTATGAGGATGATGCGGGAAACCGTGCAATCGACAAGGCATACAAGCGCATATTCAAGACTGAAACAGGAAAAAAGATTTTTAGACTAATGTTCGGATATGAAGAAGAGGATTAGTATGAGCCGGGCTGGGAGGAGACTTCCGGCCCTTGTTCGTATTATGCAGCTTATATCAGAAATAGTAATTAATCAGAATAGTAAATATGCAGAATAGTTACCTGAAATAATATTTGGGGATATGTCAAAAATTTTTGAATTTTGAGAAAGAAATAATATAATATGGCAAACAAAATAAATTATCAAAAATTAATGGAAGATTTAATAAAAGAAAATTGCATGGACAATAACTGCACTCCACGTCTTTTGCTTCATAGCTGCTGTGGGCCGTGCAGCACATACTGCATACAGACGCTCTCGGAGTATTTTAAGGTGACTGTGTTTTATTACAATCCAAATATTTACCCACCAGAGGAGTATCACATGAGAGCACAGGAGCAGAAGCGATTTATAGATGAGTTTCCGGTGAAAAATCCGGTTCACTTTGTGGAGGGTGTGTACGACACCAAGCGCTTTTACGATATGGCACGCGGCATGGAGGCTGTGCCTGAGGGCGGGGAGAGGTGTTTTAAGTGCTACAGGCTGCGTCTTGAGGAGAGTGCACAGTATGCAAGGGAGCATGGCTTTGATTTTTTTACAACGACACTTTCCATCAGCCCGTTGAAGAATGCCGAAAAGCTCAATGAGATAGGAAAAGACTTAGAAAGCCAATATGGAGTGCGATATCTTTTTTCTGATTTTAAGAAGAAAGAGGGCTATAAAAAGTCCACGGAAATATCAAAGCAGTATGATATGTACAGGCAGTACTACTGCGGTTGTGTATTTTCCAAGGAGCAGCGTGACAGAGAGATTGCAGCACGTGGGTGAAAATGTGGTTGCGTGACAGCAAAAATTATTATATAATTTAGCACAGTAAAGCGGCTGTTTAGAGCAGGCGGCGGTATCACATCTTATTTTCATATAATACATTGTGATACATGAAAATAAATCATCATTTAATAATCAAGGAGGAATCTCATGGCACAGTTATGGGGAGGACGTTTCACAAAGGAGACAGATCAGCTCGTTTACAATTTCAATGCGTCCATTTCATTTGATCAGAAGTTTTATAAAGAGGATATAGAGGGCAGCATCGCCCATGTCACGATGCTTGGAAAGCAGGGCATCATCTCACAGGCAGAGAGCAATGATATAGTGGCTTGCCTAAAGCAGATACTTAAGGAGGTAGAGTCAGGGGAGCTTGAAATCAGCTCAAAGTATGAGGATATCCACAGCTTCGTTGAGGCTACACTCATAGACAGGCTTGGTGACACAGGAAAGAAGCTTCACACAGGCCGAAGCAGAAACGACCAGGTAGCTCTTGACATGCGTCTTTTCACCAGAAAGACAGTGAAGGAGACTGATAATGAGCTTAAGGAGCTTTTAGCTGTTATCCTTAAGATTATGAAGGAAAACACACAGACTATCATGCCGGGCTTTACACATCTGCAGAAGGCCCAGCCAATCACTCTGGCTCACCATATGGGCGCATATTTTGAGATGTTTAAGAGAGACAGATCAAGACTGTGCGATATATATAAGAGAATGAACTATTGTCCGCTTGGCTCAGGAGCACTCGCAGGCACTACATATCCGCTTGATAGGGACTATACAGCACAGCTTCTGGATTTTTACGGACCGACACTTAACAGTATGGATGGTGTGTCAGACAGAGATTATCTGATTGAGTTTTTATCGGCTCTTTCAACTATCATGATGCATCTGTCACGTTTTTCTGAGGAAATTATCATATGGAATTCAAACGAGTACCAGTTTGTTGAGATTGACGATGCGTACAGCACAGGAAGCTCAATCATGCCACAGAAGAAAAATCCTGATATAGCAGAGCTTGTCAGAGGAAAGACAGGCCGTGTATACGGTGCGCTTATGTCGCTTCTCACCACCATGAAGGGTATTCCGCTTGCGTACAACAAGGATATGCAGGAGGATAAGGAGCTGGCATTTGATGCATTCGACACTGCAAAGGGATGTATCGCACTTTTTACAGGAATGATTGATACAATGAAGTTTAACAAGGACGTGATGAGAAAGAGTGCAAACAATGGCTTTACAAATGCCACAGATGCAGCTGATTATCTCGTTAAAAAGGGTGTACCGTTTAGAGATGCACACGGTATTGTAGGAAGAATAGTGCTTTACTGCATCGACAAGGGCATTGCAATCGACGATATGAGCATCGACGAGCTCAAGGCTATCTCTCCGGTATTTGAGGAGGATGTATTTGATGCCATTTCAATGGAGACCTGTGTCAGCACAAGGTGTACAGTTGGAGCACCATCAAAGACATCAATGGACAAGGTAATTGCCGTTTACGACGAGTATATGAAGTCAAATTGGCAGGATGAAGTGTAGTTTTTGTGCATATTTTATAAAAAACAGGGGGAAAAATTATTAATTTAATATAGTTTTTTCCTTGTTTTTCATTAGAGTTTCAAGTAATATATTTCCTATAAAGACAGTTGTGCGCGACGGACGGACATGGCCTGGTTTTAATGTCAAAGTATAGTGTATGACATGGTCGAAGAAAATCTAGAAGATAGGGAGATTAGAGTAATGAGTGAAAAGCTTAAAGTAGGTATCCTCGGTGGAACAGGAATGGTAGGACAGAGATTTATTTCTCTTTTAGAGAACCATCCATGGTTTGAGGTAACAACAATTGCAGCCAGCCCAAGAAGTGCAGGCAAGACATACGAGGACGCCGTTGGTGATAGATGGAAAATGGACACACCAATGCCTGAGGCAGTTAAGAAAATCATCGTAAAGAACGTCAATGAGGTGGAAGAGGTTGCTTCACAGGTTGACTTCGTATTCTCAGCCGTTGATATGTCAAAGGACGAGATCAAGAAGATCGAGGAGGACTACGCAAAGACAGAGACTCCTGTAGTTTCAAACAATAGTGCCCACAGATGGACACCTGATGTGCCAATGGTTGTACCTGAAATCAACCCACAGCACATGGAGGTTATCAAATATCAGAAGGAGCGTCTCGGTACAAAGAGAGGCTTCGTAGCGGTAAAGCCAAACTGCTCAATCCAGTCATATGCTCCGGTTCTTACAGCATGGAAAGAGTTTGAGCCATATGAGGTTGTTGCTACAACATATCAGGCAATCTCAGGTGCCGGAAAGACATTCAAGGACTGGCCTGAGATGGTTGGAAACATCATTCCATTCATCGGTGGAGAGGAAGAAAAATCTGAGAAAGAGCCACTTCGTCTCTGGGGATATGTGGATGATGAGAAAAAACAGATTGTTCCTGCAGAGTCACCGGTTATCACATGCCAGTGTATCCGTGTTCCTGTATTAAACGGTCATACAGCAGCTGTATTTGTCAAGTTCAAAAAGAACCCTACAAAGGAGCAGCTCATCGAGGCACTCGAGAAGTTCAGCGGAGTACCACAGGAGCTTGGGCTTCCAAGCGCACCAAAGCAGTTCATCAGATACTGTGAAGAGGATAATCGTCCTCAGGTTGCACTTGATGTGGATTATGAGCATGGTATGGGAATCAATGTCGGACGTCTCAGAGAGGATACAGTCTATGACTGGAAGTTCGTCGGACTCTCACACAACACAGTACGTGGTGCAGCAGGTGGAGCAGTGCTTTGTGCAGAGCTTCTTAAGGCACAGGGTTACATCACAAAGAAGTAGATTTAGCAATTCATTGGAATATTTATTAATGAGGGCGGATTTTCCGTTTGTGGGCTGTGGGCACCGGTGTAGCACACAGTAGTATTCCTCAGAAAAAATATGAAGTCAGCCACGGGATTATTTACGGATAGGTTATGGCAGTTTGCAAGTCTAAACTGTCATTTAACCTATTGGAAACCCGTGGCAGTTCATATTTTTTCTTCGGAACATACTGTGTACTCTCCGGTGAAGGTAGTGTATTGAACGGAAAATCCTCACTCTGTGAATTAATTATTATGCAAAAGTCGAGCCTCTTAAAAGAGGCTCTCTTTTTTATTCTCAGTTGTTTTAAATAGTTACGCTTGAATTTATATTTTATCGTGGTAAAATAGATAATCTGAGTAGAATATATTTAAGAGGTAGATATAAGTGAAGAATAATAAGTATGAAATTGATATGGTGAACGGTTCAATAATGGATAAGCTTATTTCGTTTGCGTTGCCGCTTATGATTTCGGGTATTTTACAGCTGGCATTCAATGCGGTGGATATTATTGTCGTGGGACAGTTTAGTGGCAGCAAATCACTTGCGGCTGTTGGCTCGACTACGGCACTTATCAATGTGTTTGTCAATTTGTTTATGGGTATATCGCTTGGTGCGAATGTGCTCGCTGCCAGATTTTATGCGGCAGGCAAGGATGAGGAGATGTCTAAGACGGTGCACACCGCTATTATGATTGCGCTCATAAGTGGTATTGTGATGGGTGTGGTCGGTGTTATTTTTGCAAGGGGTGCGCTGGAAATCATGGGTACACCGGATGATGTCATAGGTCTTTCCACTATTTATATGAGGATTTATTTTTGCGGTATGCCGTTTTTTATGCTTTATAACTATGGTGCGGCGATTTTGCGTGCTGTCGGCGATACAAAGAGACCTCTTATCTTTTTGATTATTTCAGGCTGTATCAATGCACTGCTCAATCTGTTTTTTGTAATAGTGTGCAAACTGGATGTTGCAGGTGTTGCAATCGGTACAATTGTTTCGCAGTTTGTTTCCAGCGTACTTGTATTATATTGTTTGAGCAAAGCAGATACCAGCTATAAGCTCTGCTTTAATAAGCTTGCGATTGATAAGGAATATATGCTTCAGATATTTCAGGTGGGAATTCCGGCCGGCATACAGAGCACAGTCATAAATATCTCAAATGCCATGCTTCAGTCATCAGTCAATTCCTTTGGCTCAATAGCCATGGCAGGATATACGGCGGCAAACAATATACTTGGCTTTTTGTATGTATCTGTCAACTCAATCACACAGGCCTGCATGAGCTTCACGAGCCAGAACTATGCGGTAGGAAAACAAAAGAGAATGGACAGGGTACTGATAGACTGTCTGTTCCTCACGACAGCGGTAGCACTTGTGATGGGAAGTGCTTCATACATATTTGGAACACAGATACTTGGCATATATACAAGTAATAGCGAGGTAATTAAATCAGGACTTGAGATTATTTCGATTACAACAATCCCATATTTCCTGTGTGGAATCATGGACCTTTTTCCGGGAGCACTAAGAGGAATGGGATACTCAACTGTACCTATGATACTTTCTATAATAGGAACAGTCGGAGTCAGAATCATCTGGATATATGGTCTGTTTCCAAGCAACAGGTCGCTGTTTTTCCTGTTTATATCATATCCCGGTTCATGGATAGCGACAATCATCATGCAGGCTATCTGCTATATGTTTGTCAGAAATAAAGTGAAAGCTACAATAGGAGCTCGGAAATTATAATTAAAATCTATTTGTATATGTGTTAAATTGTGATATAATATTTCTAGTTGATTATTTTGGAGGAATATTATGAAAGCAAAACACACAGATTTGGAGAAACTTGAGCAGCTCTATAAAGAGTCGGGCAACCAGCTCGTAGTGCTCTACGGAAGGAGAGGCTGTCAAAAGGAGGAGCTCATAAAGGAATTTTGTGACGGAAAGAAATTCTTTTACTACAGATGCAGACAGGCATCGCCAGAGCATCAGCTTGAGATGATGGGGGAGGAGATAAGCCGTCAGTACAAGGTGAGCCTGAGCAGACAGACATATGAGGAGTACTTCGCGAGAATCAAATCAGGAGACCCTTCCAAGCTTGTCGTGATAATCGATGAGGCACAGTTTGTGGCAAAGAGGGATACATCATTTATGGAAGCAGTTGCAAAGCTTAAAAAGCACAAGCTGTATCCGGGACCTGTACTTATAATACTTGCCACATCATCTACAGTCTGGGCTACGCAGGAGGCAGCAGAGCAGTTTAAGGGAGCCGAAATGAAGCTTGAATCGCTCAATTTCCTTGAGGTTGTAAGACATTTTGAAAGTCTTCCGGTCGCGGAAATCGTGAAAATTTACGGAGCAATCGGTGGAGTTCCGGCATATCTGGATAAGTGGGATGCAGCTAAATCCTTTAAGGAAAATATATGCAGGCTCGTATTGACACCATCGGGAGCACTGTATGGTGAGGCGGATGCTGTTATATCCTCAGAGCTTCGAGAGCTTTCTGCATATAGCACAATACTTGCAGCAATCGCAAGAGGTGAGAACAAGCTCAATGATATTTTCCATGCGACAGGATTTTCGCGTGCCAAAATCAGCGTTTATTTAAAAAATCTTGCCACCTTCAATATCGTGGAAAAAGTAGTTTCATTTGAGACCGGCGGATGGGAAAATGCAAAGAAGGGCGTATATCAGATAAAAGACACATTTGTTAATTTCTGGTTTAAGTTTGTCTATCTGAATATGTCTAATCTGTATCTGCTTTCACCGGAAGAGTTTTATGATACATATATAGAAAAAGAGCTTGATGCGTATCTTGAGAGATATTTCAGGGAGGTCTGTACAGAGTATCTGCTTATACTAAATCAGATGGGACAGCTTCCGTTTACCATAAAGCGTGTGGGTACATGGATTGGAAAGACAGGCCGCATAGACATCGTGGCTCAGAGCGAGGATAGAAGGAGTATCATCGGCTTCTGCAACTGGGACAAGCCAATGATGACCATGGATATGTGCGAGAATATGGCTATGGCTATGGAGCAGGCAAGGCTTACATCTGATGACTATTATCTGTTTTCGGCAACGGATTTTGAGCCTGCACTGCAAAGCTATGTGGTCAGAGACCCTAGATTCAAGCTCATCAACATGAATGAATTATAGAGGAGCTTATGGGAAAATCACTGATAATAACAGAGAAGCCATCCGTGGCACAGGAATTTGCGAAGGTGCTGCGGGTGAGCGGACGCAATGATGGTTATATAGAAAATGGAGAATATGTGATTTCATGGTGCGTGGGACATCTGGTCGGGCTGGTCTACCCTGAGTCCTACGACATGAAATACAAGAAATGGCGTCTTGAGGATCTGCCGTTTCTGCCAAAGGAATACAAATATGATGTGATAGACAGCGTGCGCAAGCAGTACAATATTGTGCACGCTCTTTTGCAGAGAGAGGACATTGACAGAGTTTACTGGGCAGGTGATGCCGGAAAAGAAGGACAGACCATCGAGGAGAATATCAGAAACTTTGGTGGTGTCAGGGAAGGCATGGAGGAGCTTCGAGTCTGGATAGATTCGCAGACCGAGGAGGAAATCCTAAGAGGCATAAAAGAGGCAAAGCCGATGAGTGCGTATGCAAACCTCGGAAAGAGCGGCATCATGCGTACCATCGAGGACTATGCGATGGGCATCAACTTTTCGCGTGTCATGTCGGTCAAATACGGCAATCTGCTAAACGATGCAGCGGGTACACGTTCATACACGGCAATCGCGGTCGGACGAGTGATGACCTGTGTGCTTGGAATGGTAGTAATCCGTGAGCGCGAAATCAGAAACTTTAAGGAGACTCCGTTTTACAGGGTAATCGGCAGGTTTACGGATGCCGGTGTAGAGGCAGAGTGGAAGGCTGTAGAAGGCTCAAGGTACTTTGAATCACCGCTTTTATACAAGGAAAACGGCTTTAAAGAGGAAAAAGATGCACTCGCTTTAATTGAAGAATTAAACGGCAAACAGGCGAAAGTTAAATCTATAGTTAAGAATACTGCTAAAAAAAGAGCACCGCTTCTTTTCAACCTGGCGGAGCTGCAGGCAGAGTGCTCAAAGAAGTTTAAAATCAGCCCTGATGAGACATTACAGGTGGCTCAGGATCTGTATGAAAAAAAGCTCACCACCTATCCTAGAACAGATGCCAGGGTGCTCTCAAGCGCTGTGGCAAAGGAGATTGGAAAAAATATAGGCAGGCTTAAAGGTTTTGAACCGACAGCAGACTTGGTGGAGCATATTATGCAAAAGAGGCTATATGCCAACATAGCAGATACGCAGTACACGGATGACAGCAAGGTAACAGACCACTATGCTATCATTCCGACAGGTCAGCTTACAGAGCTTTCGGGGCTTACATCGCTTCAAAGAGCAGTATTTGAGCTGATTGTCAGGCGTTTCCTTAGTATTTTTTATCCACCGGCAGAGTATGAGAATGTGAAGCTTGTCGTAGATGTGGATAAGGAAAGCTTTTTTGCATCATCAAAGGTACTAAAGAGCGAGGGCTATTTACAGGTGGCGAATCCGCCGAAAAAGAAGTCGTTTGAGGAATCAAACGCACGAATACTTGGTAAAAACAATGAAACTGCAGATAGTACAGATGAAAACAGCACAGCAAACGGCAGCAATGATGAGATAGTCGTAAATCCCAAGGTGATGCTTGAGCTTGCCGATAAGCTAAAGGCGGGGGATGAGATAGCATGCCAAGGCTATAATATCAAGTTTGGTAAGACATCTCCGCCAAAGCGTTATACATCAGGCTCCATGGTGCTTGCCATGGAAAATGCAGGACAGCTTATCGAGGACGAGGAGCTTCGTGAGCAGATAAAGGGCTCAGGAATAGGCACCTCAGCAACGAGAGCGGAGATAATCCAGAAGCTTGTCCGTATAGGATATCTGAATCTGAACAAAAAGACACAGATACTCACACCAGAAAGCCTTGGCGAGATGGTGTTTGAGGTCGTATACATGACAGTTCCGGCACTTCTTAATCCAAAGATGACAGCCAACTGGGAAAAGGGACTGGACGGAATTACAAGGGGCACGGTGGATTTCTGGGAATACAGGGGAAAGCTTGAGAGCTTTATCCGCAAAGAGACAGAAAAGATGATTGAGCAGAATCTGCGCCCTGAGATTGCAGACCGCATCAGCAGCTTTGCAGGCAAAAATGCCAGAGGTGCGGCGGCCAGACGAAAGATAGGTGTCAAGTGCCCGGTCTGCGGCGGTGAGATAGTGACCACACCGTTTGGCTATGGCTGCGCCAATTACAAAAATGATAAATCAGGATGTAATTTTAATATCGGACAGGTGGCAGGACTTGATATTCCGGAGGAACAGGTCAAAAAGCTGATTGAAGAAGGAATCACCGACACAATCCGTGGTTTTAAGTCGAAGAGCGGCAAACGCTTTGATGCATGCTTAAAGCTCAACAAGGATGAACAGACGAACAAGGTATCAGCCACATTTGATTTTGAAAATGTAAAGCCGCAAAAGGTCGAGGGCATTGTATGCCCGGACTGTGGAGGCGATATATATGTGTCGCCATACGGCTACCGATGTGCAAACTATAACAGACAGACAGAGGATGGCTGCCATTTCTTCGTTGGAAGGATAGCAGACAAGCAGCTGTCACAGGTACAGTTTTTAGAGCTCATGGCAAACGGCAGAACAGAGACGATAAAGGGCTTTAAATCAAAATCGGGAAAGCGCTTCAACGCATGCCTCGTTTTAAAGAAGGAGCCGGTCACAGAGGGAAGTGAGAAAATGCACACCGTCGTAGCATTTGACTTTGACAATGTGGAGGACGAAATCATAAAGGATGTCGTCTGTCCGCTTTGTGGTGGTCAGATAAAAAAGACATCGTTTGGCTATGGCTGTGTGAACTACAAGGGTGATGAGCCGGGAAGCTGCCGCTTTTCGGTGGGACAGATTGCGGGAAAGACAATCACAGCCGCAAACTTAAAGCAGCTTCTTAATGATAAAAAGACCGAGACCATACGAGGCTTTAAATCCAAAAGCGGGAAACGCTTCGATGCGTGCCTGGTGCTTAAGGAGGATGAAAACAAAAAGCTCTCTGTCCAGTTTGATTTTGACCATGTAGAGCCAAAGACAGTGAAGGATGTAGTATGTCCGAAGTGCGGAGGCAAAATCCAGGTGGCGCCGTTTGGCTTTGTATGTGAGAACAACAGGCGTGATGATCCTGAGAGCTGCCGCTTTATGGTGGGCAAGGTCGCAAGCGTCAAAATAAAGGAATCAGTCCTTAAGGAGCTTTTGACAAAGAAAAAGACAGAAGTTATATCAGGATTTGTCTCAAAGACAGGCATGAAGTTTGACGCACCGCTAAAGCTCACAGAAGACGGAGATATAGCCTTTGATTTCCCCGAAAAGCCTAAGCCAATCGAGACAAATGTACTCTGTCCAAAGTGTGGCAGACCTCTCAAAAAGACACAGTGGAAATATGAGTGTGAGTGCGGCTTCAATGTTTGGCATACTGTGGCAAAGGTGGAGCTTTCAGAGGAAATTCTCACGGAGCTGTTTACCACAGGAAAGACCAAAAAGAAGGTCATAGGCTTCACCTCCAAGGCGGGAAATGTATTCGATACATGTCTTAAGTTTGAAAATGACCAGATATCATTTGATTTCGATAACCCCGGCGAGGAAGAAGTGCAGAGCACGGCTGAAGTACATAACAATGCTGATGCACAGAACAATGCTGAAGTACAGATCACGGCAGATGATGCGCCGGATGAGACAACCATGAATAATACAACCATGGATGAGATGGGAATCCCAGAGGAATTTCTGGCAGGATTTGATATGGCAGCTGATAGTGCACAGGCAGATGATGTGTCGGAGGCGGCACTTGCGGCGGCACATGAGCTGTTCGGTGAGTAGCTCTGCTTATAATTAATTATTAAATCTATAATTAATATGAATTTTATATTTATGTTTAATACTTATATTTAAGTTTAAATATTAAAATGACAGTTAAAACAATAGTCAATAATTTTTACATAAAAGAAAGGACATAGAAAAATGGAAAACGCAAAAATAACAAATCTCTATAATCTGGATGAAACAATCGCAAAGGAGTATTTATTGCAGTTCACTTATCCATGGGAGGCACTTGCCGGAATAAGTGATTTCATCAAGGAGATAGGACCAACACTCGACCCTGAAATCTATGAGAAAAGAGGAGAAGATATCTGGGTAGCAAAGAGCGCAACAGTATTTGACAGCGCATATCTGCACGGTCCGCTCATCATCTGCGAGGATGCAGAAATCAGACAGTGTGCTTTTATCCGTGGCAGCGCAATCGTAGGAAAGGGCTCAGTAGTAGGTAACTCCACAGAGCTCAAAAATGTCATCATCTTCAACTCAGTACAGGTGCCTCATTACAACTATGTAGGTGATTCAATTCTTGGCTACAAATCACATATGGGCGCAGGCTCTATTACATCAAATGTAAAGAGCGACAAGACTCTTGTAGTCGTAAAGGATGTTTATGATACAAAAGAGGAGATTGAAACCGGCCGCAAGAAATTCGGCGCTATGCTCGGTGACCATGTGGAGGTAGGCTGCAACTCAGTGCTCAATCCGGGAACAGTAATAGGAAGAAATTCAAACATTTATCCGCTTTCAAGAGTACGCGGAGTCATCCCTGCAAACCACATTTTTAAGGACAAGGACAACGTAGTTCTTAAAAAATAGTAATGTTGTTTGAAAAAATATTGTATTTTTGTTGTTTTTTGTCGATGATACTCTAGACTTATGACAAAAAATATGAGAGAATAAATCGGGTATGTTAAAACCATAACGAAAGGAGTCTTAAGATGATTTACACTAAGGAAGTTGAAAACATGTGTCCTGTAGCTAAGGGCGCAAAACATGAGCCAGCTCCTATCCCAGAAGAAGGAAAATGGGTTCATTCTAAGAAAATTGAGGACATTTCAGGATTTACACACGGTGTAGGCTGGTGTGCACCACAGCAGGGTGCCTGCAAGCTCTCACTCAATGTAAAGAATGGAGTAATTGAAGAGGCATTAGTTGAGACTATCGGATGCTCAGGAATGACACACTCTGCAGCTATGGCAGCAGAAATCTTACAGGGTAAGACAATTCTTGAGGCATTAAACACAGACTTAGTTTGTGATGCCATCAATACAGCTATGAGAGAGTTATTCTTACAGATCGTTTACGGTCGTACACAGTCTGCATTCTCTGATGATGGACTTGCTGTTGGAGCAGGACTTGAGGATTTAGGAAAGGGACTTCGCTCACAGGTTGGTACAATGTACGCAACAAAGGCAAAGGGAGTTCGTTACCTTGAGATGGCTGAGGGCTATGTAACAGGAATCGCTCTTGACAAGAACGATGAAGTAATTGGATACCAGTTCGTTTCTCTTGGAAAAATGACAGATTTTATCAAAAAGGGTGATGACGCTAACACAGCTTGGGAGAAAGCTTCAGGATCATACGGTCGTGTAACTCCAGAGCAGGGTGCTGTTAAGATCATCGATCCAAGACAGGAATAAGAGGAAAGGAGAACGACAATGGCATTATTTGAATCATATGAAAGAAGAATAGACCAGATCAATGCTGTACTTAACAGCTATGGTATCAGCTCAATCGAAGAAGCTGAAAAGATTACAAAGGACGCTGGACTTGATGTTTACGATCAGGTAAAGAAAATCCAGCCAATCTGTTTCGAGAACGCTTGCTGGGCATACACAGTTGGTGCAGCAATCGCAATCAAAAAAGGATGTAGAAGAGCAGCAGACGCTGCAGCAGCAATCGGAGAGGGACTTCAGGCATTCTGTATCCCTGGATCAGTTGCTGATCACCGTAAGGTAGGTTTAGGACATGGTAACCTTGGAAAGATGCTCCTCGAGGAGGAGACAGAGTGCTTCTGTTTCTTAGCAGGTCATGAGTCATTCGCAGCTGCTGAGGGTGCTATCGGAATCGCTGAGAAGGCAAACAAGGTTCGTCAGAAACCACTGCGTGTTATCCTTAACGGACTTGGAAAAGACGCTGCACAGATCATCTCACGTATCAACGGATTCACATTCGTAGAGACACAGTATGACTACAAGGCAGCTAAGCTCAACATCGTATCTGAGCATGCATACTCAGATGGACTCCGTGCAACAGTTAAGTGTTACGGTGCAGATGATGTTCAGGAAGGTGTTGCAATCATGCATCACGAGAACGTTGGTGTTTCTATCACAGGAAACTCTACAAACCCAACTCGTTTCCAGCATCCAGTAGCAGGTACATACAAGAAAGAGTGTATCGAGCAGGGCAAGAAGTACTTCTCAGTAGCATCAGGCGGTGGTACAGGACGTACACTTCACCCAGACAACATGGCAGCAGGACCAGCTTCATACGGTATGACAGATACAATGGGACGTATGCATTCAGATGCACAGTTCGCAGGATCTTCATCAGTTCCGGCTCACGTTGAGATGATGGGACTTATCGGAATGGGTAATAACCCAATGGTTGGTGCTACAGTAGCAGTAGCCGTTTCTGTTCAGCAGGCTGCTGATGCAGGCAAATTCTAAATAGAAAGCTTGATTTTATAGGCTTTTTGGAGAGTCTTTGGAGAAATCCGAAGGCTCTCTTTTTTTATGTCTACTAAGTCTACGTGATAATCCTAGGCAAAAGTCTACGAGAAGTCTACAGAATTTTTGTAGAACATAAAATTTTGGATTGACATATTTTCACATGACAGGTAATATAATATTAAAGACAGGCAACTTGAGTGTCTGCCAAGCGGTAAAGTAAGGTGTTGTGCCAGAGAGCAGTGCCTTATGAGCTTTATAAGGGTTTAACATTTACCACAATCTGGCTAGAGGTTAATCCTCGAAAGAAAATGTTAGAAGGGCTCTGCTTTTGCAGAGCCTTTCTTAATCTAAAGAAGTAGTGGAGAACTGTAATGAGAAATGTTATAGATTGTATAAATGCCTTTATTCCGCTATTATCGACAGAATATGAGCTTGTGTTGGGCAGAAAAGGTGTTGCAGTTACATTAAATTAAAATAATATTTTTTTACATAAGTCATTTGGACTAACAATCTAGATGGCTATTTTTTACCCATTACCAATAATGCTAAAAAGGTATTATCAGAGGCACAGGAGCAATTTTATACCAAGTGTGAGCAGATAAAGTCGCAGGTATCTGAGGTGAAAGAGCAGAAACAGAGGAGTTATTTATAGCATTAATCTATTATGGAACAAGTTTATTGTTATAGGAAATTACCTGCCAAAGATTAAGCAGAACAATACGATAGGAATCAGGATCGTATGGACATTGCAGGATGAAGAAAACTGGAATGCAACTCATAGCTTTAGTGGAAGGATATGGAGGACATCAGGTATTTTATGTATGCTATGCATATTACATTTGATAAAATCTATGAGTAAAGAAGCTTGCATAAAAGCTAAGTAAGTTATTAATAAAATTGTGTAATTTATTTCTCATGGAAATTCATCTCCTTTCTGTTTACGATGTCATTATAGAATACGAAAAGAATTATTACTTGCCAAAATAACAGAATATATAGTCAAAAGTTGCTTAATACAGTGACAGGTTAAAATATCCTGCAATACTGTCATTGGTCAGTTTATTTATACAATTTAATATTGGAATATTTTACAACTATGACACAAGTATGCAACATAATAAACGAATGCTTTTGATAGAGTAATGATACACAATATCAGTTACAAAGAAGCAGGAGGGTAGAAAGTGGACATGACACAAAACAAATGTTGCAGACATGGGGCAAGTTTACGTCGAAGGAGATGCAGGCGCAGAAAGATACTGCGTTCTATCATATTTTCCTGTAGTATAATAGCTGTGGCTGTATTTGTGGCTGTTGGAAGCAGTATGATAAGATCAGGTGATGGCAGGACAAATAAATATGATGTTGAAGCCGGAAATAATACATATGATAATGCTGTTATAGAAAATAGCAAAATCTCTGGAAAGAATAAGATACAAAATAATCAGTCGATGCTTGATGATATAATGAACAGTACCCAATATCCAAAACAGCTAAAGGACCTTGCTTTGAAGAATGAAGAGGCACTTGAGTTTGTGTATGATTATCCGGCGGAACATGTGAAGGAACACACAATTGATTTGACAGAAGAAGCGTCTATGGATAGTGTTCCGTTATTTGTGCAGTGGGATAAACGCTGGGGATACGAAAAATATAGCGGCAATTTCTTTGCAGCAAGCGGATGCGGTCCCACTACACTTTCGATGGTAGTGGTATATCTGACGCACAATAGGGAGGCATCACCTATTGCAGTAGCAAAGTATTCAAAGGAAGCCGGTTACAGTGTGGATGGATCGGGAAGTTCATGGACGCTTATAAGTGAAGGCTGCAGGCACTACGGCGTAAAAGCAAAGACAGTGGCGCTGGATGAGAGCAGAATGAAGGCAGAGCTTGATGAAGGACATCCTATTGTGGTAAATGTAGGACCGGGAGATTTTACCGATACAGGACATTTTATGGTTATAACAGGCTACGATGATGAAGGATTTTCAATAAATGATCCAAACAGCATTGAAAAAAGTGGCAAAAGGTGGTTATTCAAAAATATATCATCTCAGATTAGAGCTGTCTGGAGTATGTATGTGTGAGAATATATTTGTATAAGTTCCGGTAAAACATCCTATTATTGAGTTAAATAATAGGGTGTTTTTACAACTATGACACATCTTTATGCTATAATAATTCTATCATAATCATAGAAGAGGAGCAGCTTATGACCAGTATTCTCATAGTGGAAGATGACAACGACATAAATAATTTAATATGCAACACCCTGAAGGCAGAGGGATATCAATGCGAAAGAGCGTTTGATGGCAAGGAAGGGGCGGACAAAATTGAGCAGAACAGATATGATCTGCTGCTGCTTGATATTATGCTTCCTGAGATAAATGGTTATGAATTGCTTGACTATGTCAGGAGAATTGGGGATACTCCGGTCATAATAATATCTGCTATGGGACAGGTGGATGAAAGGATACGCGGGCTTCGTATGGGCGCGGATGATTACATATGCAAACCATTTCAGATAGGGGAGCTGCTTGCGAGAGTGGAAACCGTATTAAGGCGCACTCAGCGCATGGCAGAGCGTCTGGAAATAGAGGATGTAGCTATAGATCCTAAATCACGTACAGTGACAAAGGCAGGTGAGCAGGTAGAGCTCACAGTAAAGGAATTTGATCTGCTGTATGAGCTTATGAAGAATAAGAATGTTGCACTCAGCAGGCGCAGGCTTTATGAACTTGTATGGCAGGAGGAGTATACCGGGGAGACAAGGACACTGGACTCACATGTACAAAGACTAAGGAAAAAGCTTGACTGGAATGAAAAGATTGTCACAGTTTTCAGGATTGGCTATCGTCTGGAGGTTCGCGGATGAAATTTTTCTATAAAATGTTTCTTGGAATGACAGTGATACTGGCTGTTGCCCTTGGAATGATAGAATATGTGACTCTATCATATTCACTGGAGCATGCAGTGAAAAGGGAGCAGGACAGTGCACTTTCACAGCATCAGATGATAAAATACTCGATTGAAACTGTCATACTTAATATGAAGAGTGAGGATGTGGATAAGGAGCTTACAGATATGATGTCGCAGTCGGCAAAATCCATTGTTGGAGATGAAGGAGGAATGTATCTTGCTGATGATGATGGAAAAAGGATATATGCCAATTCATGTAATTATGAGCAAAAGGATATAAAGGTAAAGGATGGTACGCTTACATACAATATAGTGTCAAAAGAGAATGCTAAAGATACCGGTGAAAAGCAAAGCAGCAGATATATCCATGTCAAAAGCAGCTTTAAACTGAATGATAACAGGTATATTCTGATAACGGAAAGTGATATTACACCGGTTTTCGATGAGTCAAAGGAGCTTAGGTATAGATGCAGCATGTACTACATTGTTATACTTGCTGTTGGTATGATGGTCATATTGATACTTTCTTGGATGATTACAAAGCCTCTTGCCGGATTAACAGCCACCACCAAAAAATTTGCAGATGGTGATTACACAGCAAGAAGTGATGTAAAGACAAAGGATGAAATAGGTGAGCTTGCGAGGGCTTTCAACGAGCTTGCGAAAAACCTTGAAAGCAAAGTTTATGAACTTGAGATGGCGGCAAAGAAGCAGGAGGATTTTACTGCAAACTTCGCACATGAGCTCAAAACCCCAATGACATCAATTATCGGATATGCCGATACCCTGTATCAGAAAAAAATGTCCGAGGATGAGGTGCACAGTGCTGCCGGAGTCATACTGAATGAGGGCATGAGGCTTGAAGCATTATCATTTAAGCTGCTGGAGCTTATCACTCTTGATAAAAATGATTTCAGGCTTGAAGAGACAAGAATATCTGAGATTATAGCAGATTGTGTGGAAACCGCACATGAAGCGGCAAGAAAGCATAATACAGAGATTGTGTACAGTGCGGATGAGGCATGGGTGTGGCTGGAATATGATCTGTTTAAGACCATGCTTCTTAATCTGATAGACAATGCAGTGAAATCAGGAGGCAGCAAGGTAGATGTATCAGGCAGACTTATTTCGCACAGTATTTATCGTATTGCAGTTTCGGACAATGGAAGAGGAATACCGCCTGAAGATATAGAGCGCATTACAGAGGCTTTTTATATGGTTGACAAGTCACGATCAAGAAGTGAGCATGGAGCAGGGCTTGGGCTTGCACTTGTATCAAGGATTGCTAAGCTGCATGATACAAAAATCCATTATGAGAGTGAGTCAGGTAAAGGAACCAAGGTGTATTTTGACATGAAAGCGGAGGCATTGGATGAGAAGTAAGCATTTATCAGTGCGCAAATGTATTGATAAAAAACCGGATAAAATCAAGGGAATAGTGTGTATATGCATTATTCTGGCAGTTGTATGTGCGGGAAATATGATACCGAATTTTCTGATTTCACTTAAAGCAGCAAAAATTGCCAAAACGAGTACTACGATAAGCAACGCTGATATAAGCCCCTACAGCCACTCTATTTCAGCTGAAGAGAGGCTTACAAAGATGATGTCTCTGATGCAGGACAATGTAAATGAACTGTGGAATGGGAAATATAGTGAGAAAAGGGAACCGTTGGATACTGAGATTCCGGTGGGACAGGCTTATACGGCTATTCAGACTTTTCTGAAGGGTGCCTGTGAGCTGCAGAAGCAGTCAGGTATTATGCAGATGCTCGGTGAAGACGATATAGTTATGCTCCAAAGCCTTAAAAGTAACTATTCAAAGGATACAGACAGCGAAACAGAACAGACATATGAAGCAGCTCCTTGGCAATATGGTGCAGCAGTTGCTTTGGATGATAGCTTTGACAACACAATATCAGATTATTTTGTAACATCGGATATAAGCAAGGAATTATCGGCGTGGATATTTATAATATCATTTGAAGATACGAGAATGCTGGCCGCTGTTGATGCGGTGCTTGGAGTACCGTTTTATATTACATATTATTGTGCAGATGTGGATAGTCCTAAGGCACAGGCTGCAGTGATGAGAGATTTATATGCAAAGACATATGGCAGTGATTATTCTATGGGTGATCCAAAAGAGTCTGAATCAAAAATAGATTCTTCCTTTGAGACAAATATAATAGAGAATTTTTATTATGGGAATAATTATACGCAAGGGGATGATGAATATACCGGTTTTGAACCTTATGTATACTCTTGTTCATCGGACAAGCTGCAGATGGAATATCAGGTTATTACAAGAATCCAAAGATTTGAAAAAAAGGGAAAGCAAGTGTCATCATATAATTCGCGTGTTAATATATGTCTGTACTAACCAGACTAAAAAGCTCTCTGTGCAATGCACGGGGGCTTTTTAAATTGCATGAAAGCATCAATGATGCCTTTTGACCCTCATTTCATAATACGGGAATTATAACAGTATCATTTAGTGCATGATTTGTACAATTTATTACATTGCTCTTTGCAAGGGTTTTGTTATATCTTAGATATAGCAAAGCAGTTATTGTTCTTGGTTTTATATATCAATAATAGGAAAGTGAGGAAAAATATGAACGCTGATATGAAATGGCTTGATAATCCGGAAGTGTTTAAGGTAAATCAATTGGAACCACATAGTGATCATTGCTATTATCTGGATTATTCAGACATGAAAAAAGAAAAAAATCCATTATTACAGTCATTAAATGGTCAATGGGAGTTTGCTTACAGCAAAAATGTGATGGAAAGACCTGTTGATTTTTATAAGGAAACATTTGATGCATCCGGATTCGATAAAATTATGGTTCCCGGACATATTGAACTGGCTGGATATGATAAAATACGTTACATCAACACTATGTATCCGTGGGAAGGAAAAGAGTACCACAGAGGAGCATATAGTATGGAGGCAACCGGAGCAGAAGAAGGAATGTTCTCAGAAGCACAGTACAATCCGGTAGGCTCTTATATCAAATACTTTGATTTGGATAAGAACATGTGTGGAAAAAGAATACATATCTGCTTCGAAGGTGTAGAAGAAGCTATGTATCTGTGGCTTAATGGTCAGTTTATAGGTTATGCAGAGGACAGCTTCACACCTTCTGAGTTTGATCTGACACCATATATTAAGGAAAAGGGAAATGTTCTGGCAGTGCAGGTTCATAAGATGAGCACAGCGGCATTTTTAGAGGATCAGGACTTTTTCAGATTTTTTGGAATTTTCAGAAATGTTACTTTGAAGGCAATTCCGGATGTTCATCTGGAGGATGTATGGTTCAAACCTGTGTTAAATCAAGATAATGAAAGCGGAAGCGTATCTGTCAGCATGAAGGTATCTGCTACTGACAGTCAGAATGTAACTGCTGGCTTTATTTTAAAAGACAGAGAAGAAAATATATTAGTTGAGAAGTCATTACAGTTAAATAAAGAAAACAACCATTTGGAAGGCACGATTTGTGTTAACTTGGAAAGTGTCAGGCTGTGGGATAATCATAATCCATATTTATACCATGCTTATGTTGAGCTTAAAGCAGAGGATGGTTCACTGGCCGAGGTAATTCCTTATGATATCGGTTTCAGAAGAATAGAGATTATAGATAAAGTAGTCTATTTGAATGGAAAACGTCTTGTTATCACGGGAGTAAACCGTCATGAGTGGAATGCAAGAACAGGAAGATGCATTGGTATAGAAGACATGAAGGCAGATATATCATGTATGTTAAGAAACAATATTAATTCTGTGCGTACCTGTCACTATCCTGACCAGATACCATGGTACTATATGTGCGACGATGCAGGTATTTATGTGATGGCAGAAACAAATCTTGAGAGCCATGGCTCATTCCAAAAACTTGGGGCAATCGAACCGTCATGCAATGTACCGGGATCTATTCCACAGTGGAGAGATGCAGTGCTTGAGCGTGCAAAAAACAATTTCGAAACTTTTAAAAACCATACATCTATCCTTTTCTGGTCATTAGGAAATGAATCCTATGCAGGAGACGACATTGAGGCAATGAACGTTTATTTTGCCGAAAAGAAGGATGGAAGATTAGTTCATTATGAAAGCTCTTATTATAATAGGGCATATGAGGATACTATTTCTGATTTTGAGACCAGAATGTATGCAAAACCGGAGGATGTAGAGGAATACTTGAATAACAGTCCGAAAAAACCGTATATTTTATGCGAATTCATGCATGATATGGGAAATTCAATGGGTGGACTTGGCTCTTATATGAAGCTGATTGACAAATACGATATGTATCATGGCGGATTTATATGGGATTTTATTGACCAGGCAATTATGGTAAAAGATTCCGTTACAGGAAAAGATGTTTTACGCTATGGCGGAGATTTTGATGATAAACCGGCAGACTATGAATTCTCAGCAAATGGAATTGTATTTGCTGACAGGAAAGAAAAACCGGCAATGCAGGAAGTGAGGTATTACTATGGCTTATACAGATAAATTAAGAGTGGTCTATGGTGACTATACATTAGGTGTACATGGTGAAGGCTTTGATTATATTTTCTCTTATGCACAGGGTGGACTGGAATCTATCGTTAAAAATGGATATGAGTGGCTGTATCGTTGCCCAAAGCCTACTTTCTGGAGAGCGTTGACAGATAATGACAGGGGAAGCAAGTTCCATATTAAAAGCGGAAGCTGGCTTTCGGCAGATATGTTTATTGACTGTAAGGGAATACAGGTGATCATGGATGGCAAGGAGCAAAAACCATATGCACCTGATAATAACAGCTATGGCGGTGATGTTTATGCTGATGAAATTATTGTAAAATATACATACGAGACCATAACAACTCCGGCGACAACTGTTCTTGTGAGCTATAGCGTTGATGCGTCCGGAAAGATTCGCGTGGATGTACATTATAATGGAGTACAGGGGCTCCCTGAATTTCCTGTATTTGGAATGAGATTTATTATGCCAACATTGGCTGACAAATATTTATATAAGGGACTCTCCGGGGAAACATATCCTGACAGAAAAGCAGGTGCACAAGAAGGCGTCTATGAGATAGGTGATCTGAGTCTTACACAATATCTTGTTCCGCAGGAATGTGGTATGAGAATGGATACAGAGTGGCTTGAAATTACAAGACATACGGCTCTTGATAACAGCAGGACAGATAGCTCGTCACAGACACTGCGCATTGAAAAGAATGATGAAAAATTTGCATTTTCTTGTCTGCCTTATACCGCATCTGAGATTGAAAACGCTCTTCACCATGAAGAACTGCCACCGGCAAGAAGAACTGTTTTATGCATATATGGCGCAGTAAGAGGTGTTGGAGGTATCGACAGCTGGGGAACTGATGTGGAAGAGGATTATCGTATCAGTGCGGAGACTGATAAGGATTATTCTTTTACAATCTGTTAGTCATTCATTAAAAAGATAAGTATAGGGAAAAAATTGGCATTATAATATTGCTTTTGTCTTTTTATTATGTATTTCTGGCTCTGTATTCAGAAGGAGAACATCCTTTTTGTTTATGGAACAATCGACTGAAGTATAGTGGATTATTGTATCCGACAATGCCTGCAATCTCGTTTATAGAGTAGGATGTCGTTTCGAGCAACACCTGAGCATTTGTCATCCTGAGTGATGTGATAAATTGTATTGGTGTACTACCTGTGTATTTTTTAAAGCTTCGAATAAACCAGCTTATGCTCATACCAATTGATGAAGCATATTCCTCCACGTTAATAGCGCGGTTGTAGTTTGTATTGAAATATGTAATTGCTGTATCCATCTGGCTGTCAAGGAATTCATTTCTGATTACATGCTCAGTTGTTATTTTACGGTTAAATATAATCAAAAGGTGTCGTAACAAAAGCATGAGCATTTCCTCATAATTGTCCTGACATCTTTGAAGCTCTGTAATAATCCTTTTGAAAACCTGTTCATATTCAAGAGACGTTCCAACATTAAAGACTCTTTTATTGTCTGTAAATCCGTATTTTCTTAAAGTGTTTTTTACGTCGCTTCCGGTAAAGTGAATCCAATATATCTGAGTCTTATCCTTACCATAAAATTCATATTTTTGAAGCTCTTTTGGGCGAAATAACACTATATGTCCTGCTGGAATGATTGTCTCATTTTCAGGATTGTCAAAGTGGAAATGAACAAGACCGGATGATATGTATATAATCTGGTAATCCAGTCTTCCCCTGGGCCTGTATGTAGGCATCTTAGGATGCTGTGACAGGCGATAGGTTCCGCAGCTTCCTACAATCAGAGGGCGGCTTTTATCTTTAAAATCTTTATGTGAATGATTCAAATATCCCGTGTTAATATACATTACACACCTCCATTCGAATTATAGCATTTTATGCATGCTTTGTCTATTTGCATTTATGGACAAAATGTTTAGAGCATGATATTGTGTATTGATTACGTTTCAAATGGAATTGAGTCAAATAGCTGTGAAACCGTAGTGTTTGAAAAGTATCATTTTGTGCATATTACAGCCTATTATGTTTATAGACAAAATTTGCACAAATATATAAAATTGGTATAGCTGTTAAAGATAAAACAAAGTAATTAATTGGAGGTTTCTCATGGAAGAAAAGACGTACTTAAAGTGGTACAACAAAATTGGTTATGGTTCCGGTGATATTGCAGGAAATGTAGTATATGCATTCCTGACATCCTTTGTTATGGTATATCTTACAGATACTATAGGACTTGCATCGGGAATCGTTGGAACATTAATCGCAGCATCTAAATTATTTGATGGTTTTACAGATGTTTTCTTTGGGTCACTTATTGATAAAACACATACAAAGCTCGGAAAAGCAAGACCTTGGATGATTTATGGCTATATAGGTTGTGCTTTGACACTTGTAGCAGTTTTTGCAATTCCTACAAGCTGGGGCAGGACTGCTCAGTATGCATGGTTCTTTATAGCATATACATTATTGAATGGTGTATTTTATACAGCAAATAATATTGCATATTCTGCACTTACTTCGCTGGTAACAAAGAACAGCAAAGAGCGTGTACAGATGGGCTCTTACCGTTTTATTTTTGCCTTTTCAACCAGTCTTATAATTCAGTCTATAACAGTTGCATTTGTTGATGTATGCGGTGGAGGTGCTGCTGCATGGAGATTTGTAGCTATTATTTATGCTTTGATAGGCCTTGTAGTAAATACGATTTCAGGATTGTCGGTTAAGGAGCTTCCGGAAGAGGAGCTTAACTCCGGAATAGAGAACGATGAAGAAAAGAAGTATGGTCTTGTTCAGGCATTTAAGCTACTTGTTAAGAATAAGTACTATATGATGATTTGTGGAACTTATATTTTGCAGCAGTTATACAGTGCTATGATTGGTGCAGGTATTTATTATTGTACATGGGTTCTTAAGAATAAAAATCTGTTTGGTGTATTTGCATGGGCTGTAAATATTCCTCTTATAATAGCACTTATTTTCACACCAACTCTTGTTGGAAAGTGGAAAGGAATGTATAAGCTTAATAAACGTGGATATATTCTGGCTACGATAGCAAGAGCACTTGTGATTGTAGCAGGATACATGGGAAGCGTTCCGCTGATGATGCTGTTTACTGCAGTTGCAGCATTAGGACAGGGACCTTGGCAGGGAGACATGAATGCAGTAATTGCCGAGTGCTCTGAGTATACTTACCTGACTCAGGGAAAGAGAGTAGATGGAACTATGTATTCATGCACATCACTTGGAATCAAAATTGGTGGTGGAATTGGAACAGCTATTGTAGGATGGCTGCTTGAAATCAGTGGTTATGTAGGTACAAATGCGACTCAGCCGACATCTGCAATTACTATGCTTCAGGTAATGTATTTATGGTTACCGTTTGTATTTGAGATTCTTATTACAATTCTTCTTTCAAAGATGAATGTAGAAGCTGCAAATGAAAAGCTTAGAAGAGAAAAAGGAATTGAATAATTATCGTATAATATGGGAGAGATGATCTGAGTGCATTTAACGTATGAAAACACAAATGAAGAGATTATTGCAGTAAAGCGGAAGCCACGGCACCAGCCACCACATCTGCATAATGCAATGGAAATTGTATGCGTTACGAAAGGAACATTAGAGCTTGGTGTAGGACAGGAGCTGTATCACATGGAAACAGGTGATATAGGAGTAGTATTTCCTGATGTTATACATCATTATCAGGTGTTTTCATCAGAAGTCAATGAGGCGGTTTTTATTAATGCTCCACAAATGATTTTCGGTAGATTTGAAAATGTACTGCGGAATAATGCTCCACAATATCCTGTTGTAAAAAGTGATGTTATTCCGGATGAAGTGTACAGAGCAGTGGAATCCATAATAGATACCGGGCTGAATGATATATGGGTTGTTCAAGCTTATTTGCAGATTATACTTGCAAGATGTATTCCGGTGATGAAATTGGTGGAAAAGAGCAAAATTGGCAGCGATGATATAATATACCGTACCGTATCATATATTTCTGCCAATTTTAATAAGAGTATATCACTTGATGGAATGGCACATGACCTTGGCGTGAGCAAATTTTCATTATCCAGATTGTTTTCAAAGACATTCCACAGCAGTTTTAATCAATATGTGAATGAGGCGCGTCTGGGGTATGCCTGTCAGAGAATTGAAACTACAGATGATACCCTGACAGAAATCTCGATGGACAGTGGTTTTGGAAGTCTTAGAACCTTTAATCGTGTTTTTAAAGAAAAATATAGATTGACACCAAGCGAGTATAGAAATAAATTACAAATTTGACTAAAAAGCTCTCTGTGCAATGCACAGGAGCTTTTTTATATGCAGACCTCTATTTATTTGTGCTGTCTGCATCAATTACGGACTGAATCTGCTTCATAAGGGCATCATAGTTGTCCTGGTTATCGATTCCGCCGAGCATTGGTTCGCCTACAATATTGCCATTTCTGTCAACAAGTATAG
>ERZ780137.215-NODE-215-length-57714-cov-8.107286_pt1 | contig 57714 bp, 71 predicted proteins | sample MGYA00511020_ERZ780137 | MGnify/ENA primary metagenome ERZ780137 (study PRJEB29588, sample SAMEA2157917) | human gut metagenome | biome: human gut; feature: human-associated habitat; material: faeces | place: Denmark | collected 2008/2010 ... | reverse complement strand
CTCGCTACCTCCACCTTGGCAAGGTGGCGCTCTACCAGATGAGCTACGGCCGCATGTTGGAGAGTTTTTGCTCAATCGCTCTCTCCGGGCGACGTTTGTTATTATAAACTATATGAGCGGAAAAGTCAAGCGTTTTTTACATTTTTTTGCATAAATTTTTATGCGTTTTCGCTCGGCACATTTTCGGCGGTGGAAGGCCAGTTTTTGAGCAGTTCATTCAGGTCCACCTTATAATTCTTGTTGCAGAACTGGCAGTTCACCTCGGCAACGGGGTCCTCGTCGCGCATACGCTCGACCTCCTTTTTGCCAAGGGAGCGGATCATCTTTTCAACGCGCTCAAGGCCGCAGTCGCACTTGTAGGTCACATGGTAGCTGTCGAGAATATCGGGTGCAAAGCCGGCCAAGGCCAGCTCCAGCATATCGCGGACGCTCTTGCCCTCCTCGAGCATTGTCGTCACGCTGGGCATGGCCTTGATGTTCTTCTCGAGGTGCTCGATCTCCTCCTCGGTTGCGCCGGGCAGCAGCTGCACGACAAAGCCGCCCGCGCAGCGGACGCTCAGGTCCTTGTCGACGAGCACGCCCAGCGCGCAGACAGTGGGCACCTGCTCACTGATAGCAAAATAGGTCGTGATGTCCTCGGCGATCTCACCGGAGGTCAGCGGCACCTGGCCGATGTACGGCTCGCGCATACCCAAGTCACGGATGACGTCCAGCGTGCCGTCCTTGCCGACGGCTGCGCCGACGTTCAGATGGCCGTCAGCCCGCGGGGGAAGTTCCACAACGGGGTGCTCGACGTAGCCCTTGACGTTGCCGGTGCCGTCGGAAACGGCCAGCAAGCGGCCTGCGGGGCCGCCGCCCTTGATCTGCAGCGTCACCGAGTCCTGGGTGCTTTTGAGCATAATGCCCATCATCGAGGCTGCCGTCAGCAGGCGGCCCAGGGCAGCGGTGGTGACGGCGCTGGTCTTGTGCAGGCGCTCCATCTCGCGGACGATTTCCGTAGAGTCAACACCGTAAAACACGATACCGCCGTTTTCGGAGATACCGCGCAGCATGTTATGATTCTGTTCCATTAACTTTTTCCTCTTGTGTGTATTGCTTGACAGCCGTGATGATCCAGCGCGGGCTGTCGCCGCGCACCGGGCCAAAGCTCTCGCCGTCGGCGACTTTGGCCACGGCGAAGCCGTACTTTTCCAACAGGGCGCACACGGTGTCCAGCGCGTAGCTGTACTCGCTGAACGCCTCGCGGAAGTGCTCCCCCGTCTCGTGGTAGTCAATGTTGATGGTAATATCCACCCGCTGCGCCGTCTCGTCGTAGCGGTTCGACCAGTGGCAGTCGGCGTCCTCGGCCTCGATGTCAAAGGTCTGGCCGGCCAGAATGTGCCGGTGCTTATAGGGCGTGTTCAAGTCAAAAATGAACACGCCGCCCCGCTCCATAAAGTAGGCAGCCTTGCGGATGGCCTTCTCAAAATTTTCCTGCGGGCCAATGTGACTGTAGGTGTCAAACGTAGACACCGCGGCGCGGATCGTGCCGTACAGGTCCAGGTCCAGCAGGTCCTGCTTCAGCAGCAGCAAGCGGCCCGTCAGGCCCAGCTCGTCGGCCTTTTCGCGCAGGACACTGAGCATCTCCTCGGAGCGGTCAATGCCGATGACATCATACCCCGCCTGGGTCAGCATCAGGGTCAGATCGCCGGTGCCGCAGCCCAGGTCGGCCAGGATGCCGTCTGTGATGCCGTGGGCCTTCAGCTCGTCGGTAATATAGCCGTAAAGCGCGTCATAGTCAGCCTCGCCGTTGAACTCGTCGTAGAAATAGGCAAACTCGTTGTAGGCCATCGGTCAGTCCTCTGTCTCGGGGGTCATGCTGCCCTCAAGCAGCGCACGCAGCTCGTCCATGCCAAGCCCGTTCTCGGCGCTGGTCAGCACAACGCCCTGGCAGCCGTAGGGAGCGCAGATCTTTTCAAATTCTTCTTTGCGGGCGGCCATCTCGCTCTTTTTCAGCTTGTCGCCCTTGGTCAGCGCGGCCACAAACGGAATGCGGTGGTAGTGCAGGTACTCAAGCATCTGCACATCGTCAGCGCTGGGCGCATGGCGGCTGTCCAGCAGCTGGACAAGCAGGCAGACCGCACGATCCGCCTCAAAATAGCTGTTGATCAAATCGTCCCACCGCTCGCGCTCGGCGTTGGAGACCTTGGCGTAGCCGTAGCCGGGCAGGTCAACAAAGTAGGCCGTATCAACGCGGTAGAAGTTGATGGTTGCCGTTTTGCCCGGCGTGGCGCTGACGCGGGCCAGCTTCTTGCGGTTGCAAAGCTTATTGATAAGGCTCGACTTGCCGACGTTGGAGCGGCCCGAAAATACGATTTCAGGGCGGTCACTGTCCGGCAGCTGGCGGGACAGACCGTAGGACGCTAGGAATTCGCTGTTGTTGTAGTTCATGGGTGTTCCTTTATGTTTTGGGTGTGCTGTGTATTGCGGGGCGTCGAGGACGCCGCCCCCCCACACATACGCGGCACGGCGTAGTGCGGGCGGATATGGAATCCGCCCCTACGGGGGTTGCTGTAGGGGTCGATGCTTGTCATCGGCCCGCGGGCGGGTGCGGGCCTCCGTCCCTACAGAGTGGCGTTCAAGGCGAATCACATCACCGCGGCGGGCTCCTTATGTCCCTCGGCGGGCTTGTCGTTTGCGATGAGAGAGGTTGCCTGCGGCACACCACGGACAGCGCGGGCGGGGGTGCGGCCCGGGCGCACAAGGGCGTGCTTCAGCACCTCGGACAGAGTGCCCACGGGGATGAAGCGCACCTTCTCCTTGACCTCGGCGTCCACCTCATACAGGTCGCTGGCGTTGTCCCTGGGGATGAGCACCGTCGAGATGCCCTCGCGGAAGGCCGCCATACTCTTTTCCTTCAGACCGCCGATGGGCAGTACGTTGCCGTGCAGCGTGATTTCTCCGGTCATGGCCAGGTCGTGGTTGACCGGGATACCGGACAGCGCCGAAATCAGCGCCGTCGTCAGTGTGACACCCGCGGAGGGGCCGTCCTTCGGCACAGCGCCCTCGGGGGCATGGATGTGCAGGTCGGTGTTCTTGAACTTGTCGGGCGTGATGCCGTATTCTTCGGCGTGGACCTTGGCGTAGGTCACGGCGAGCTGGGCACTCTCCTTCATGACATCACCGAGGCTGCCGGTGATCTCGATTTTGCCGGTGCCGTTCGGGATGACGGCGACCTCAACAGGCAGCATCTCGCCGCCGACACTCGTCCACGCCAGACCGTTGGCAATGCCCACGGCGTCCTTGCGGGAGATAAACGTCGGCTTGACCTTCTCGGGGCCGAGCAGCTCCTTGACCATCGCCGCGGAAACGCTGATCTTCTCGGCCTCCCCTGCCGCGATCTTCTGCGCACATTTGCGCAGCACCGACGTGATGGTGCGTTCCAGATTGCGCACGCCGGCCTCGCGGGTGTAGCCGTCGATGATGGCATACAGTGCGCTGCCCGTCAGGGTCACGCGCCCCTCCAGGCCGTTGTTTTTCAGCTGCTTGGGCAGCAGATGGCGCTTGGCGATGTTGAATTTTTCGGTGCGGGTGTAGCTGGGCAGCTCGATGACATCCATGCGGTCATAGAGCGGGCCAGGGATCGTGGAGGCATCGTTCGCCGTCGTGATAAAGAGCACCTCGCTCAAATCAAACGGAATATCGAGGTAGTTATCCTTAAAGGTGCGGTTCTGCTCGGGGTCCAGCACCTCGAGCAGTGCGCTGGACGGGTCTCCCTTGTAGTCACCCGCCAGCTTGTCGATCTCGTCGAGCAGGATGACCGGGTTCGTGGACTTGGCCGTCGTGATGGCGCTGATGATGCGGCCCGGCATCGCACCGATGTAGGTGCGGCGGTGGCCGCGGATCTCGGCTTCATCGTGGACGCCGCCCAAGCTCATGCGGGCAAATTTGCGGTCCATGCACTCGGCAATGGAGTGCGCAATGCTCGTTTTGCCGACGCCCGGAGGGCCGACAAGGCAGATGATCTGCCCCTTGACGTCCTGATTCAGCTTGCGCACAGCCAGCAGCTCGAGAATGCGCTCCTTGACCTTCTGCAGGCCGTAGTGCTCACGGTCCAGCACCTTGCGGGCGTGGGCCTGGTCAAGGTCGTCCTCGGTGGCGGTGTGCCACGGCAGGGCCAGGCAGGCATCCAGATAGCTGCGGATAACGCCGCTCTCGGCGCTGCTGCCCTGCATACGGGCCAGACGGTCACACTCTTTCAGCAGCTTTTCGGTGGATTCTTCATCAAGGTTCAGTGCCTTGACCTTTTCGCGGTATGTATCGGCCTCGGCGCGGGTGTCCTCGGCGTCGCCGAGCTCCTCGCTGATGACATTCATCTGCTCACGCAGGTAGTATTCGCGCTGGCCCTTGTCCATGCGGGCGTTGACCTTGTCGTCCAGGTCGCGCTCGATGTCCATGATCTGGCATTCCTGCCGCAGCAGGGTCAGCAGCTTTTCGAGGCGGCCCAGCAGGGTCGATTCGTTCAGGATAACCTGCTTGTCCTCATACTTGAACAAGAGGTTGGCGGGCATGTACTCGCTTAAATACAGCGGCGAATCGGAGGAAACGATGTTATAGACGACATCCTTGGAAATTTGCGGGCTGTAGGACAGGTACTCCTCAAAGCAGTCCTTCAGGCTGCGGACGAGAGCCTCGACCTGGTTGCGCTTGTCGGCAGGGATGCCGCGCACCGCCACGGGGCGCACCGTGGCCTGCAGATACTTTTCGCCGGCGTCCAGCTCCAGCAGACGGGCACGGGTCTTGCCCTCGACGAGGACCTTCACGAGGTCGTCGGAGACGCGCAGCACCTGCTTGATTTCGGCAATGACACCGTAGGCATACAGGTCGTGAAGGGCCGGTTCTTCCTCATCCATCTCGCGCTGGGCGACGAGAAAGACGCTGCTGTTGGCGTGCATGGCGGCCTCGATGGCGGCAATGGACTTGGTGCGGCCCACCTCAAAATGGACCACATTGTTGGGGAAAACCACCAGCCCGCGCAGGGCGATGGCCGGCAGATGCACCACATTGCGGGCGATCTTGATCTTTACTTTTTCAGACATTCTTACTCTCCCATAGCCTGCAGAACAGGCGTCTTGTTTGCGTTTGCGGCAAGCTCCGGCGGCAGCAGAATGCGCGCCGCACTGTGCGCGATCTCTGCGTGCATCCGCAGCTGGGGCGAGCACTCGCCGTCCAGCGTTGTGATGAGCGGGTTGCCGTCCAGCACCTCTATGTCAATGCTGCCTGTACGGAAAAACGTCATGTACGGGGCGAATTTTTCGGTGACGGTGTCACCCTCCGAAAGGTGCTCCCCTTTTTTGTAGCTGCCCAGCAGCCCCGGCAGCTTTAAACGCGGCACGGGCCGCAGCAGCACCACATCCAGCAGACCGTCGGTCATGCTGGCGTGGGGCGCGGCGCAGTAGCCGCCGCCGTACTGCTGGCCGTTGCAGACCGCCAGCATCATGAAGGTGTCCTCCAATTGGCGGTCATCGGCGGTGATGCGCAGACGGTGCCTGAAGGTGCTGCACACGGCCTCGAGAATCGACAGCGTGTAGGCCGTTGTGCCGCCGCAGAAGGGCACGCGCCGCCATTTGGGGATGCCGTTGGCGACCTGGGCGTCGATGCCCGCGGCATAGATCTCGATGCCGCACCCCTGGGGCGTGCGGATGACGTCCGTTGCGAACGGCTGTGCGGCCAGCTGTGCGTCAAGGTCCAGGAACTGCGCCTGCGTGCCGAAGTTGCGCACATAGTCATTGCCGCTGCCGCAGGGCACACAGCCAATGGCGGCGTTCGGGTGGCCGACGGTACCCTGCAATATTTCGTTCAGCGTGCCGTCGCCGCCGCAGGCGTAGAGGTATACTTCTTCCCCGCCGGCGGCGTATTGGGCGGCCAGGTCGCGGGCCTGCCCGGCGCGACGGGTCACCTCAATGGTAGGATGAAGCCCTGCGCGGCTGGCAGCGGCGTGGATCTGCGGGATGAGCGCCACGCTGGCGTCCACCTTGCCCGCCGTTGGGTTTATGATAAAAATATGCTGCATCGGTTTGTCCCTTTCAGCATCGGTTACTTACGGTCTACAGATACTAATTATTGTAGCTTTTTTGCCGCAAAAGTGCAATACCTTGGAGGAAATTGGTTGACGAAGAGATTGGCTTCCCCCTCGGGGGAAGCTGTCAGTGGCCCCGACCACTGACTGATGAGGGGCGGATATGCCGTTGCTGCCCGGTAAAGTGCTGCGGCGGCAAGGTCTGCCCTCATCCGGCCCTGCGGGGCCACCTTCCCCCGAGGGGGAAGGCTTAGGAGTTCTCCCACACAGCCAGAATTTCGGTAACCTTTGCAAATATCGCGGCACTGGAGGTTTCGGGCTTTAAAATGCCGTCCTGCAAAACGGTAATGGTATACCGCGGGTCGTCCGCCGGGTAAAAGCCGCTGAACCAGTAGTTGAGCAGCTCCTCGCCGTTCTCGTCATACTGGCCGGTCTGCGCTGTGCCGGTCTTTCCGCCTGCCGTGCCGGTTTTAGGCTGTGCCTCGCTGCCGATACCCTCCGACACGACGGAGGCCAGCATACTGCGCAGCACCCGTGCCGTGGCCGCATCAAAGACCGTGCGGGTGTCAGCCGCCCGGGTCTGCCCGGTCAGCGTGCCGTCGGCGTCAACAATTCCCTGTACAAAGGCCGGTGTCCTGTACACGCCGCCGTTTGCGACGGTGTTCATCATGGCTGTAATTTGCAGCGGCGTCACGGTCAGCGCCCCCTGACCAAAGCTGAACGTCGCCAGCTCGCCTGGGTTTTCAAGCGCGGCGGCATCGGGCAGTGTGCCCGATGCGCCTTGCAGGCCGGGCGCAAGCTGTGTGGCCGTGCCGAAGCCGAGTGTCTCTGCCATTTTGCGGATGCGCTGTGCCCCCAGCAGGCGGCCCAGCTCGATGAAATAGGTGTTGCAGCTTTGTTCCAGCGCGCCGCGCAGGTTGACCACGCCGTGGGCGCGGCCCAGTGCACAGCGGTAGGTCTGCCCGGCAACCTCGACCTCACCCGTGCAGTCGTGGGTGTACCAGTCAAGGCCGCTCTCGTAGGCGGCTGCAGCCAGCACGACCTTGAACACCGACCCGGCACTGAATGCGCGGAGAGGCCGGTTGAGCAGCGAGGTATCGTTGGCGGCAATGCTGGCGGCGACATTCTGCGGGTCAAACGACGGCATACTGACCGAGGCAAGCACCTCGCCGGTGGCCGTGTCCATCACGACGATGCAGCCGCGCGGCAGATACACCGTGGCCAGCCCCTCACAGGCGCGCTGCAGGTCGGCGTCCAGCGTCAGCCGTACGCCCTGCCCCGTGCCGGGTGTTTCCCCCGCCACAAGCGGGCCTGTGTCCGTCAGCAGGCGTCCCTGCGCGGTCATAAAGCAGGTCACAATGCGCGCGTCTCCGGAGGCGGTCAACAGGTCGTCGTAGGCTTTTTCCAGGCCGGACACGCCGCGGCCCTCGCTGTCCAGATAGCCCAGCAGGTGCGCGGCGGTGCTGCCGCCGAAATGCTGCGGCACGGTGCAGGTCGTGATGCCCTGCGCGGTCAGGTCGCGGTCCACCTGTATCAAAAAGGGACTTGCAAGGTTGCGGCGCTCATACAAAAGGCTCTGCTCCGCATACGGAACATACGGAAACAGCGCCGTATACCCGGCGTCTCCGGGCAGGCAGAGTGCGTAATACCGCGGGGAAAGGCCGGTCAGCCTGCGGCCCGTGCGGTCATAGAAATCGCCCCGGGCGCGCGGCAGGGCCAGCGTCTGAACACTCTGCCCGCCCGCACTGGCGGCATAGGCCGTCTGCTGCCCCACCCAGTAGGTGCGGCAGAGCACGACGCCCGCCAGCAGCACCAGCACAGCACAAAGCCCATACAACCGACGCAGAGACAAGGCACATCCCCCCGGTGGGAGTATGGGCGGCGGGTCAACCTAAAATACCTCTATTACCCCTATAATTTTGGGTTGAGTCCTGTTAATTGCGCAGCCTCCTGACAGCCCAAAGCACCAGATACACCGCCGCCACGCAGGGCAGAAAACCCATGGCGTCAATCGCAACGTCGCTCAACTGCGCGGCACGGCCCGGCACAAAATACTGGTGGAACTCATCACCGGCTGCGTACAGCATACACAGCGCTGATGCCAGCAGTGCCTTTTGCCGCAGCGTAACGCGGTGCAGCCACAGCTGCACGGTCACGGCCATGCTGACGCCGAGGGCACAGTAGATATAGACGTGCGCCCACTTGCGGACGTTGGCGTTCAGGTTTGTGGTGCTGAACCACAGCGGCGTGATGGCTTTTATCCTGCTGACCTGCACAGTCTCGGTAACGGCGCGGCTGACCTTGGTGGACAGCTCCGCCGGCTGCGAGGACAAGACAAAGATCACTGCCATAATCGCCAGCGTAACGGCCAGCGCCGGATATTTTGCGTATTTTTTCATGGCGGCTCCCCCGCTGCGTTATTTCAGTCTATTATAGCACACTTTGCCGGTTTATACAAAAAGGCCGAAGCCTCTTTTTACGGAGACTTCGACCTTAAGGCAACACCGCACAATTCCCGCCTAACGGCTCAAGCACCGCTCCGGCGGGAATTATGCGGTATTGCCTTATATTTTAACGATTTTCAAAACGAATTTCAAACGTTTTTTCTGGAAAGTTTTCAGTACAGCTCCGCGATGATGTCCACGCACTTGTCGATACCGATGACGCCGCTGTCCAGCGTCAGGTGATAATTTTGAGCGTGTCCCCACTTCATGTTGGTGTAGAAGCGGTGATAGGCGGCCCGGCGTTTATCCTTATCCCGCAGGCGCTCCTCCGGGGACTGCTCCCGTTCGCCGTACACCTTGACGATGCGCTCCTCACGGAACTTCATATCCGCGTGGATAAAGACTTTCAGGCAGTCTGCCTTGTCCCGCAGAATATAGTCGGCACAGCGGCCAACAATGACGCAGGAACCCTTTTCCGCCAGCTCCGTGATGACCTTGTACTGATGCTCCCACAGAATATCCTCGTTGGTGGGGCCGAACATTCGGTTGGAAAAAGCTGCCGATAGGAAGCTCCCCGGTGCGTACTCTCCTGCTTCTTTTACATAGTCCGGCGCAAAACCTGTTTCCTTTGCTATTTCCTGAATGATCTCTGCGTCATAGCACGGAATGCCCAGCTTTTCCGCCACCTTTTTGCCGATGGTGCGTCCGCCGCTGCCAAATTCGCGGCTGATGGTAATGACTCTGTTTTTCATACTTTCTGCACTCCTTCCACATTCAATTCCCGATAGGTTTTCACGATGATGATTGCCGAGATGATAAAGGTCAGAATATCCGACACCGGCATGGAATACAGTACGCCGTCCAAACCAAAGAACACAGGCAACAACAGGGCAAAGCCCACACCGAACACCACCTCACGGAACATGGACAGCAGCGTGGATGCCAGCGCCTTGCCGACTGCCTGCAAGAAGATAAAGCACGCCTTGTTGACGCAGGCCAGCACCATCATGCAGAGATAGGTGCGGAACGCCTTAATAGCAAAGTCCGTATAGTAGCCGCTCTCATTGGCTGCACCGAAAATGGCGATGAGCTGCCGAGGGAAACCCTCTGCCATCACCAGCGCCACCGCACCCACCAGTGCTTCGGCAATCAGCAGCTTGGTGAACAACTCCCGAACACGCAGTTTCTTCTCCGCACCCATGTTATAGCCCACGATGGGGATGCAGCCTGCCGCCATGCCGACCACGATGGAAATGACGATCTGGAAGAACTTCATCACAATGCCGACCACAGCCATAGGGATCTGCGCGTATTGCTCCTGTCCGAACACAGCGTCCAGAGCGCCGTATTTGCGGAGCATATTGTTGATGGCCGCCATGGCTGCCACCAGACTGATCTGCGAAAGAAAACTGGTGATACCCAGCGTCAGCATTCGTCCGCAGACAGTCCCCCGCAGTGCATAATCGCCAGACGCAGGCTTGATGATCTTCATGTGCAGCAGATACCACACAGCAAAAAACGCCGTTGCCACCTGACCGATGACCGTGGCCACTGCCGCACCCATCATACCCCATTTGAAGACAAAGATGAAAATGGGGTCGAGGATAATGTTGATAACAGCGCCTGCCAATGTGGAGATCATGGCGAACTTGGGGTTGCCGTCGGCACGGATGATGGGGTTCATGGCCTGCCCGAACATATAGAATGGGATGCCCAGCGTGATATAGAAGAAGTACTCCTGCGAGTGGCGGAAGGTCTCCTCATTCACCGTGCCGCCGAACATGGCGATGATGGTGTTTGCGAAAATGAGGTATACCGCCGTCAGAACAAGACTGCTGACGACAGATAACACCACCGCGTTGCCCACGCTTCGCTTGGCCTTATCCACCTCGTTTCTGCCCAGCGCCATGCTGACGAAGGCACAGCAGCCGTCGCCCAACATGACGGCGATAGCCAGCGCCACCACCGTCAGTGGAAACACCACCGTATTGGCGGCATTGCCGTAGGAGCCGAGGTAGCTGGCATTGGCGATAAAAATTTGGTCGACGATGTTGTAAAGTGCGCCCACCAGCAGCGAGATAATGCAGGGGATGGCGTACTGCCGCATGAGCTTGCTCACACGCTCCGTCCCCAAGAACTGATTTCCGGTTTCCAAAAAAATCACCTTTCTTTCAAAAAATAAAAAATGCGTAAGTCCCAGAACATCCGGACTTACGCATTTCTGCTACACGATTTGCCTATGAAGTTTTCGCTCATCTTGCCATTTCTCACCCGATTCCGCAAAAAAAGGCGCGTGGCTGCTCTGCAACTGGATTTACGCAGAAACGCCACACGCTGTATATTTATTATAGCGGATTTGGATGGAAATTTCAAATGCTTTTTGCATGATTTTCGTCTCGTGAAAATATTAGTATTAAATGCGAAAGAGGTTTCAAGCCTTTTTCGCATTATTTTTTTACCGAAAGCGAGGTGCAGTAGTGCGCGAATATAGGTATCTCACCCACGATGATCGCCTACTTATCGAAAAGCTATATGCGCGCGGCATTGCGCCGTCTGACATTGCATCCGTCGTTGGCGTTTCGCTGGCGACCATCTACCGAGAACTGCCGCGCGGATATACCGACGAACGGTTCCCCGGCGGGCGTAAAGTCTACAGCGCCGCCAAGGCACAGCAGACTGTCGATCAGAACATCAAGCGCCGTGGCCGTTCCCCGGCGGATACAAAGAAAGGGACAGAATGAATAAAGACTTCGAAATTGCCGTCACGTTGAACACTGACGAAGCCAACGAAAAATTAGAACAGCTTACCGCCAAGGCGCAGGGCCTTGCCGAATTGTTCACCAGCATAGCCGAACAGGCAGACCGCGCCACAAAGATTATGCCGCCGTCCACAGTCGTTGATGCCGTCTACGCTATGCGCCACGGATGCCCACCGACTACAAACTTCATGCGCAGTATTTCGGAAATGCTGCGTATCAGTTTGCCGGGATTTGAAAAGATGGAATGGTGCATCCTGCCCGGAAGTGATAACGCGGCGGGTGATGGAAGTTGGATAGTGCTGCACTTCAAAAACGGCTTTTCGTCAATCCGCAAGCACGTTTCTGGATGTAGCCGCATCGAAATTCTTTTGCAGGCCGTCGAAAGCGCAAATGCCATGCGGTACAGCGAAGATTATAAGGATTTGGAAATGCGTCATCAATAACAACACTATGCGCGTTTGGCGGTATCGGCGCAGAACTGACCGCTACCAGCAGTCGAACGCATCTTGCAGAAAGGGGTGCGAACGACTGAACGGGCACTGCGCGGGCCGCTGATCTGCCGCGCAGAGGTGCCGGACACCTAAGTGGGATTTTCCCACATCCCCCCCGGCGGGCAAACCTGTTCGCGCCTGCCGGGTACATGTGCGGGTGCTGGCGCAGATTTCACAGCATCGGTCAGTTCGATTCTGACAGCCCGCTGCCCCTTTTTCTCTCCATACTTTTCCTTAGCTGACAGCCGGGAAAGACCGGCATTATATGAACTGCCAAACGCCGCATGAAGCAAAGGCAGGAAGAAAAACCAAACAGGAGGATTGAAAGATGGACACCACCACCAAAACCCCGAAAGCCTGCATCGGCGATATGTTCCCCAGTGTGTTTCCCGGAATGCCGATGTTCGCCTATGTTCCCAACCCATACGACTGCGGACGGCCCGCCAAGGTCTACCCCGGTGACAATACCTACTATTGCGTGAAAGGTGCGCCGCTCTGCGCAGTGGATGCAGAGGATGCCGCACTACTGGCAATTCGTCGCACGGTATGCCGCACCATGAATCAGTGTTACGGCACGGCCACGCCCGCGCAGGCCGCTGCTGTTGAAGCTGGCATCAAGTACGGATGGAGTGACCGCCGCGCGAATCCTGCGCTGTATGACGCTGACGGCGCGTTTTGCGGGTAACATCCACCCACGGAGGTATTACGAATGGGCAGACCGCCGAAGCGGAATCTGAACTATTCGACGTGGGATGTGGACGTTCTCGAAAACGACACCTCTATTGACAACTTGATTGATGCACAAGGCACGGCGGGCTTTTATGTCTACTTTGCCCTGTGCCAAAAAGCCTACGCCACCGATGGTTATTTCTACCGCTGGGGATATGACAACGCCGCATCGACAGCGCGCAAGCTGGGCGGCGGGTTGAAGTCAACCCAAGTTCGGGCAATCGTTGATCTGTGCGTGTCTTTAGGACTTTTCGACAAAGCCTTATTTACAACGGACGGCATATTAACTTCTCGGGCGATACAAAGCCGCTATCTGGACGGCATCGCACGGCGTACAGGCGAAATACCGATTATTGTTGAATACTGGCTTTTAGAGGTTACACCCCGCGCCGGTTTAGTTTTCGTACACAAAAACGGAGAAACCGCATACAAAAACCCAAATAACAAACAACAGAAACCGAGTTTCTGCACAGAAGATTATATTAGACAAAATGAAATAAACCCCCAACATAATCTTCCCCAGAAATCGGCTGTTGAAAAGTCTGTTGAAAACAGGCGTGAAAGCTGTACCCGTATTATGGCCTTGCTGCAAGCATTTACTGGTATCAATATGCAGGGCGATAAGCAGACAAGAAAACAGGTGTACAGCTTGTTTGACCGTGGCTACACAGAAAAGGACGTGAAAGCCGTCATCGGTATGGCCGCAGACAATGATGCACCGTTCCCACCGTCTGCACAGCTTTTCGGGCCTATGTTCGACCAACTGATTACAACCCCGGCAGACAGTGCCCCGCGCGATCACTACGCCGCGCTGCCGCCTGCCACAAAGAAAGGACGTGCGTTCAATGGCGGATATTAAATATACCATGCCGCCGCCCACCGAGGACACAGAGCAAATGTGCCTGTTCCGCTGGGCCGATGCCCAAAGCGGCAAATATCCCGAACTTTCACTTATGTACCATATTCCCAACGGCGGCAAGCGTGGGAAAGCCGAAGCGGGCCGTTTCCGCGCAATGGGTGTGAAATCCGGTGTGCCGGACATCTTCCTGCCGTTTGCCGTTCAAACGTTCAACTTCGTCGGCTCTGGGAAGTTTGACGTTATCAAAATCAAGTACCACGGCTTGTACATCGAATTGAAGCGCCTGCGCGGTGGTACAGTATCGGCCACACAGAAACAGTGGATTGCCCGCTTGCGTGATGCCGGTTATGCCGTGGAAGTCTGCAAGGGCTGGGAAGCTGCCGCCGCAGTCATCACGGACTACTTGGAGGGGCGGTACAAACCGCAATACCAGCCATGAAAACAGTACAGCAGATCATGCAGGAAACCGGCGCAGAAGCCAACATTCGCAATTTCCGCTATATGCAGGAAAACTACACCTACAAACAGAAAATTCGCCATGCGGAAAATGTCGCCCGCAGTTATCAGGACAAATGCAGCGAAATGGGCCTGAACTGTCACATATCAGTTGGTGGTTTGGATTCCATCACCTTGCATTACTTCCTTGAAGCGTGCGGCGTACATGTTCCCTGTGTCAGTTGTTCTTCCCTAGAACAGAAAGGCGTGCAGGCTGTACACAAGCAGATTGCCGCCGAAATGGAAAACACCTACTCGGCGCGGGAATGGCTGGGCGCGCACATGGCCCTGCCGCAGGATGAGATCGACACCATCACAGACCCAGATACCAGAGCGCAGGAACAGGCCCTGCACGATGCCTGCCCGCCCGTACCCCGCATGTATTTCTTGAAACCTCTGAAACCGAAAACCAAAGTCATAGAAGAATTGGGCTGGCCCGTGCTTAGCAAAGAGATTGCGGGCAAGATCAGTCTGTTACAAAACCCGACACCAAAAAACGCCACTGTTCGCCATGCAATCATTACGGGCGAAACAGGCGAATATGGTGGATTCCAGAAAAACAGCCGAATGAAACTAAGCCAAAGATGGCTTGAAAAGTTCGGCGGTGCAGATGCAGAGGGTGCGGCCCTGGGATATGAAGCTGCCCCGTTCAAGGTGTCCGAACGCTGCTGCTATTATCTCAAAGAAAAGCCTTGCAACGATTGGGCCAAGGAGCACAACAGCGTTCCGTATCTTGGCTTGATGGCATCCGAGGGCGGACGCAGAGAAAAAAGCCTTATGATGCACGGGTGCAATTACTACGGTAAGAGCACCATCCGAAGCGCACCGTTCGCCATATTCAGCAGGCAAGACATTTTGCAACTGGCCCTTGATTTGAATGTTCCCATCCCGGCGGAATATGGCGAGATTGTCCGAGACAAGGACGGAACGCTGCGCACCACCCTTGCGCAGCGCACAGGCTGTACGATGTGCGGTTTCGGCATCCAGCTGGAACAGCGCCCAAACCGGTTTGATCGCCTGCGCAGCGCAAACCCCAAAGAATGGGAATTCTGGATGCGCCATGTTTGTCGTGACGAAAATGGTGACTGGTATGGATGGGGCCGCGTACTCGACTACATCGGCGTGGAATGGGAAAACGAACCCGGCCAGCTACCCGGTCAAATGTCTATTGAGGATTACCAAACGTGAACAACAGCAAGAAACGCCACTGCGGCAGTGCGTACCGCCGCTTTGAAACCATGATGAACTATTACGCCAAACCCGGAAAAGACCGTATCAAAGCTAAACAGCACCCAAAGAAGAAAAGGAGCAAGAAAAAGTGAAAACCATCGTCATTTTGAATTTAAAGGGCGGAGTAGCCAAGACCACCACCGCAACAAACCTTGCCTACGAACTTTCCAACATCGGCGAGACACTGCTGATTGATGCCGACAAGCAGGGCAACAGCACCGAGTTTTACAACATCCACAATTTTGCCCACGGTCTGGGCGATGTGCTGACGACCAAGACTGCCGCTGATGCCTGCGCCCTTCACGCTGCACTTCCGGCCCTGCACGCCAGCGGGAAGCCGTATCCGCATCTTCGTATTCTGCCCAGCGACTACCGCCTTATGAAGTCGAACATTTCCCTGTTGCTGGACACGTCCAGCGGGCGCGATAAGCGTCTGCGCCGCTACCTTGCGGAAAATGAAGGTGTGCTTGAATTCGTTGTTGTGGACTGCGCCCCGGACATCGACATGGCAAGCATCAACGCCCTTATGGCAGCAGACCTTGCCATCGTGCCGATCACGCTGGACAAGAACGCCCGCAAGGGTCTTGCCGAGGTATGGGAGCAAATCGAAGCGGCCCAGCAGGAAAATCCAAAGCTGAAAGCCTACGCCCTTATTACCCGCTTTCGCCCCGATCAAAAAGAGAAAATCGCCGATGTGACCGACCTTAACTTACTGGGCACGGTTGTCCGCGAAAGCACACAGAAAGTCGAAAACGGAAACGACGCGGGCAAGCCGCTGTCGCTGTACAGTCGTTGGAGTAATGCCGCCCGAGATTTCCGCGTGCTGGCGGATGAAGTGTTGGAGGTGCTGGGCTGTGAACAGTTGTTGCCGCTCTGATCTGCCCGCCGCCCTCTTTATGGTGCTTGCCAAGGATGGCCGCGTTATGATGCAGACCAACGACCCCGCCTGCATCCCTTCCCCCGAAGATCAGAAAGCCATGAAAGCCGCAGGCTACAAAATCAAGGACAAACGAACATGAATGCACCCTGTTACCGATGCGCCCGGCGGGCCATCAACTGCCACACCGCCTGCACGGACTATGCCGAATACCGCAAAGTATGCAACCAGATACAGACAGCCCGCGAAGCTGAACGAATCCTTGACGCTGCTGATTCCGAGCGCGGCGACAAAATCCGCAAGGATGTTCGCAAAAACGGCCTATACAACCAGAGGAAAGGACGGAAACGATGATTGATCTTAACATTGCCGCCAACGGCACAATTATCCTGTACGAATGTGACCCTGCCAAGAACACGGCCTGTAAACATGAATGGTGCGCCGCCAACCACCCGAATGAACCGAATCTGCAATGCCACCGCACCACGAACCCAGATTTTGCACTGAAAGGAACCCGCCCTGTGCAAGTTGATACCAGAACCGGAAAGGAAGTAATTTTGTGAAAAACAAGCAAGCGCCCATCCGGCGCACCCAGACATCCGACCCCGCCAAGATGCGGCAGGACATCATCCGACAGTTTGAAACCCTGCCCGATGATACACGGGATATTATCGCACAGTTCTACATTATGGCCTTATCCGAAATGTTGCCGAAATGGCAGAAAACAGGTAATAAAGCCCGCAAAACTGCCGAAAAGAAGAAATAAATCGCTGTTTTGGTGTGTTCCATTGGAACACCCGGAAGGAACCAACATGAATCTGATTCAAGATGTTTTGAGCGCCGCCAGTACCCAGCCGGAACAAGATCACTTTGCGCGCATCAAACTGGCCGACATCCTGCCCGACCCCGAAAATTTCTACGAGACGGACGGCATTGAAGAATTGGCCGCTGCTATTGACGCTTTCGGTCTGGAACAGCCCTTAGTTGTCCGCCCGGCGGATGAACCGGGTAAATACCGTCTGACCGGCGGACACCGCCGCCGTCTGGCCCTGCTGACCCTCTACGCCAAAGACCCGGAACGCTGGGCCGAAGTTGACGTGAAGATCACATCAAGTATGGGCGCGCTGGCCGACCAAGCACGGCTTATCCTTATGAACCGCACCACCCGCAAAGAAACCGAATATGAAAACATGATGGAAACCGTCAAGACCGCCGAAATCGCAAAAGAGTTCAAGGCCAACGGCGGCAAGGTAGAGGGCAAGACCCGCACTGCCGTTGCGGCGGCACTTGGCATTTCTTCGGCGCAGGCGGGCAAGTATCAGGCCATCTACAAGCACCTGTGCCCCACATTGATGCAGCGCTACAAAGCTGGCACCATCGGCACGCAGGTTGCCTATGAACTTAGCAGCCTGCCAAACCGTCAGCAGGAAGAAATCGCCGCAACCTATCCTGTGCCTACAATGGAAGCAGTGCGCAAGAAGAAAGAATCTGTTCCCGAAACTTTTCCCGACTGGGCGCTTCCCATGGCAAAGGAATTTATAAATCGAAAATGGGTACGCAAGCTGGAATATTTCAGTGCCGCTATGCTGCAAGCCCTCGCCAAAGACCCGACAGGCGGAACGAACCTCTGCGGCGGCATCACTGATACCAGCGCAAAGGGCATCCGCTTCTACTTGGACGGTCAGCACGTACAGTATACATGGGCGCAGTTCGTAAAAGCTTGTGCGGGTGCAGGCATCACCCCCGAACCGATGCCGAAGAAAGCAACCGCAGAGCCGAAAAAGACGCTCGCGCCCCGTTCGGAAAAGTACGGAACGTTCGTCCGTACAAACTGCCCAGGCACGACAGACGGAAAGTGCGACAATGTGAACGGCATCATGTCGCATGTCAAAAATGGCGAAATAAGCCGCTGTGCCGGGTGCTGCCTGTGGTGCATCGACAGGGCAGATTGCCCCACGGCCTGCACGCACTGCACCCCCAAGCAGACCCCCGACACCGAAACCCAAACACCAGCGCCCCCGGCGGATGCCGCGTCCGAATCTTCGGAGATCACCCCCGCGCCCATCGTGCAGGAAGAATCGCCCGCCGCAGACTGCGCGGAACCTACCGCCAGCGATGACGTGATTGACGCGGCCCGCGATCTTAGCAACTACTGTGAAGCCCACGGCAGCGGTGAGTGTTGCAAAGGATGCTATTTCTTCGACGAACGGCGCGAAGGATGCAAAATTGGTCTGCCGTTCACATGGGAGGTTTGACAATGAAAGAAGTTGTTTTCGTAGTTTTGGCGATTGCGGTTGCTGCTCTGGTCGTCGTTGAAGTCTTTCTTGGCCTTGCTGGCTTTGAAGGTAACAGAGGTTTCATTTGCAAGAAGCTTTTTTCGCGCAAAAAGCTGAAAAAACCTCTCAATGCAAAACCATACTGCGCACCCCTGCCGCCAGAGAAACCGAAGGATGGCAATCTGCCACATGATATACAGTGCGAGGTATGCGGCTTTAAATTCATCCCGTATAATAGCAGCCGCTACATTGCAGTTGGAAAGCACAACTACGGCAGATTTCATTACTACAATGAAGGAACCATAATCAGCGACACAGCCATTGTTGACGGCCTGCATGATGCCTTCGATTGCCCTATGTGCGGCTGTCAGATCGTGGTGCATCCGTATTTGCCGGTATACGAGGATTCGCAAAAGAAAGCAGTTGCACAGGAATTGTGAACGGACACAGAGGTAAGAGCACCACGATGCTTTAATGCCATACTGCTACTTGCGCATTTTTTCGCAAAAAAGCAGTGTGAAAACCTCTTGATAGAAACAGAACTGCGCCGCATTGTACGCGGCTGAATTATTGGAAGGAAGAATGAAATTATGACCCGAAAGAAAGCTATCAAAACCATTATGTCCGTCACCGGTCACGGCGACAAGCGCGCGGCAAGCGATACGTTTGATATGGTAAAAAAATGTATTGTCGGAAATCCAAGCAACGCCGATGTTTGTTTCCGCGCATTGGCTCTGATTTACAACAGAGCCAGCGCTGACCCGGAACCATGTTTTTTACACATTCAGAACCATTGCGCGGGCGTGGCTGTTTGCAAAATTGCTGCGTGACCGTTACGGCACCGGCATAGGCGGTACGCTGATTGGCGATGCGGAGGCGTAAACCCATGATGCACAAGGAAGAAGAAAAAAGCCGCATGGTGTGCCCGTTCCGTGTTCACGGCGTAACCACGCCATCTGCCACAATTCCAGATGCAATATTCAGGAATGAATATTTTATGCCGTGCCTGCATGATGACTGCCCCGCCTATCGGTGTGAAAAATATACCCGAAACACCCCGGCGGGCAAGGAAAATATCATCGTCGAACATTGCGCACGACTGGAGGAATGAAAAATGCGAATGATAGATGCCGATAGCCTTGAAAGCAAACTGCCCGCCCACAGCAACGACAGCGACCACGTTATGACCCGCAATTTCGCCGTTGAAAGTTTCCGGGCGCTTATCAAAGCAGAACCCACCGTGACCCCGTCGCCTGTCTACGCAAAGGGCATCTTATTAGATCGGGCAGTTCGGTACGACCTGCAAAATGCGTTCCCGAAAGCGCTTTTAAATTTGCGTCTGGAGCTGATCGCTTACCCGGCCCGTAACACCACCGTGCCGCTGTACGGTGCTGACACGATAGAAGAACTTAACGCAAGAATTATTGAATGGTGCAGCCGCGAAGCCTGTAAGTCCTACAGTCCGGCAAGTGTGAAATACCATCTGAACGGCATAAACCAGTTCTGCCACACAGACTTTACCCGTGACGGCATGGAATATATCTATACTAATCTGGGCAACGGTATCAACCACGATCTGTGCCTGCGCTTTGTCGGTGAAATGGACTTTAATCTGAACAAGTTGAAACACGAGATTGAGAAAATGGAGAAGCCGACATGAACAGCGCCGTCTTTTACTCCAGCAAAACCGATATGTGGGCAACGCCGCAGGATTTCTTCGACGCCCTTGACGCCGAATTTCATTTTACGCTGGATGCCTGCGCAGTCAAGGAAAATGCAAAGTGCGAGGCCTACTACACCCCAGAGCAAGACGGCCTTGACCAGCCTTGGACAGGCCGAGTGTGGTGTAATCCACCATACGGGCGGAACGTTGGCCAGTGGGTCAAAAAGGCCCACGACACTGCTTCGGGGGGGGGATTTGTCGTTATGCTACTGCCTGCCCGCACTGATACACGCTGGTTTCACGATTACATCTATGGCAAAACGGAAGTCAGGTTTATCAAAGGTCGCTTGAAATTTGGCAGTTGTCAAAACGCGGCCCCGTTTCCAAGCATGGTTGTAATTTTCGGAGGTGAACACAAAAATGAGTAGAACCCCATCTGAACGCCTGCGCTGTGAAACCTGCCTGTATTGGGAAGATTTCAACGGCGTATGCTTTTGCGGCGCAAGCCCCTATTGTGCCGACTTCACGGACGGCGATGATGGCTGCTGTTACTGGCAGAAGAAAGAGCCTGTCACACAATCCCCGGCGGGTACGGAGGGCATAGAATGAAAGCATGGAACGTACATCAAAAATACGGCGATGCCACCGCTATCGTATTTGCGGAAACAGCGGGAAAAGCCAAAACGACAGCACTTGCAACAGAAAATTTCTGGGGCAGTGACTTTCTGGATGTTGAAGTACACCGTCAGCCCGGCGCTGACCAATTCTACACACCCGGAAAAACCGAAATGGACTGGTGCGACCCGCAGGACAGAATAAACATGGTTAAATATTTTGGCTTTACTTGTCTTGAACATGTCGAAGAGTGCCATTTTTGCCCAGCAAAAGAATTTTGCGAAGATAGAAGGGATGTGTAGCCGTGTCAATCAGCAAAAAGACCCGCGTTGCGGTGTACAAGAAATTTGACGGTCATTGCGCTTACTGTGGCCGCCACATCGCCTACAACGATATGCAGGTAGACCACTTCAAGCCACAGAGGGCGTGGAACCCAGAGGATTCCGGCACGGACGACATTGAAAACCTTATGCCGTCCTGCCGTATGTGCAACCATTACAAACGCGCCCACGACCTTGAAACGTTCCGACGGTATATTGCGGAAATTCCGCTAAAATTGCAAGAAAACTATATCTTCAAAATCGGCGTTGTTTATGGGAATGTCCTGCCGAACGAAAAGAGCATCAAATTCTATTTCGAGAGGGTGAAAAATAATGATACGGCTGATCGACGCAAATAAACTTGAAAGAGCTATCAAAGGGAAAATCTGCTATTATTGTACATACAAAGACAGCCCTGACAGATGCTATTCCTGCCATGCTGCGAACATCCTTGAAGAAATCTCCCACGCCCGCACCATAGCCATAAGAGAGCCAATCATAAAAGAACCACCATGGAGAGCCGCCACCGAACAGCCACCGCACAACAGGCGTGTAGAGGTGTGCTGTGATCCATATGGTGTTACAGTTGGGTTTTACGATGCAATTAGGAAAGAATGGCGGACGGGTGATTATTGCCTTTTGCAGAATGTCACCCGTTGGCGGCCACTGCCTGCGCCACAAAAAGAGGTAAACGATGATGAATGACACCGAATTTAGAGCGTCGGCGTTTCGTCTGAACTACTGCGCTGATTGCGGTGCTAAGTTGGGGGTGTGACCATGCTGATAAACGACTATCCGCGCTGTGGAAGATGCAAATACTGGAAAGCCGGATGCACCAATCAGGAAAGCCGGATGTATAATTACCCGATGTTCCAGCGTGGGGACGGAATATGTGAACTCTGGGAATTGCCCGACGAAATTCCAGATGATGAAGATTATGACGAGTGCAAGGAGCGTGAACCATGAACCGCTACACCCTGCCGCCCGGTATCGTCAAGGTCTGCGCAGGGCTGGTACAGGGGGCCAAAACGGAACCGTATCTTTCAGCCCTGTGCACTGCGGAACAGATGATCTTCGACAAATACCCGGCGGGCCAGCAGGACGAAGCGCACCGTCTGGCCGCTGCCATCAAGGTGAACGTCAAGCACCCGCGCAGACCCAGCGTCGCAACTCTGCTGCGGCAGTTCGACTTGAATATCAGCGAAAAGACTTTCCGCCGCTACAAGCGCGAATACTGCTACACACTAGCCCTTGAAGCTGGCCTTATTCCAGATGCAAGCCCTAAGCGCTAAAGTTTACAGTTTGTTCATAATGTTGGCCAGATAAGCGATTTCGAGTGTGCTATAGTGGAATTGTCAGTTGGGAACACTGACGGCCTTTCTTCCTCCTATTCTATGGCGACACCCGGCCCGGCGGGCAATCCGGGATTATATGGTGTGCAAGGTATGGCGCACAGCGCGGCGGTTCGATTCCGCTACACATCACACAGCAGTAACTATTCTATTACTACACAATCCCCGGCGGATTGCTTCGTGTTCTACTGGAACACCAACGGTGAACTATGGCACAGGCATTTGCGGAAGCGTTTTACAAATCAAAAAAGTGGCGCAAGTGCCGCGCGGCGTTCGTCGCTTCCCGCGTCAACATTGACGGCGGCTTGTGTCAGATATGCAGAGATGCGCCCGGCTACATCGTCCATCACAAAGTATGGCTGACGCCGGAGAACATCACAGACCCGGACATTGCTTTGAATCCGGCGAACTTCCTGTATGTCTGCCACGATTGCCACAACAAAATTGAAAATGACGGTGGAAATCTTTACTACTTTGACGAAAACGGCCAGCCGCAGCCAGCGGACAAGGCCAACGCCAGCGGTGCTACTCCCCCCTAGGCAGGCCCTAGCCCGGTTTGCCATAGAACCGAAGGAGTATGAGTCACAAAGAACACACAGGTTATTTTCACATGACCGGGGGGTCTTGACAGATGAAACAGATTTGTTCCTGTTTTGCAGGAATCCGGGCGGAGGTGAACGGACGTTGCCAGACGATGTAATTGAAGCTGTGCGCGCCATACTGGAACATGGCAACACAGCCGAGATCAAGCGCCGAAAGAACGGTGAAATCATCGTTTTGGAAGTGCGGCGAAAAGTGAAAAAAAGCGCGGTGCAGTAAATGGTCTGCACTAAGGGCCGAGTGGGGCCGTAAACTGTCGATGGATGTCGGCGGTTTGCGGCCCTATATTTTTTTGCAAGGGAGGGCGTGCAATGGCACGGAAGAAGAACCAGCCGATTCGGATTCTGACCGAAAAGGAATTGAAATCTACGATTGAATCTGTGCCGGAAGAACGCCGCGCGCTTGCAAGCAACGTCGTGTCGGAACTGATCTGGATGTCCGGGATGCTGGACACCTTGAAGAATAAGGCCGACGAAATCGGCCCACTGGATTTCTTCGTGCAGGGTGAACAATCCATGCTGCGCGAAAATCCCGCACTGAAAAGCTACAATACCACCATCAAAAATTATGCGACGCTGCTTTCCAAGCTGACCGATCTGCTGCCCAAGGCCACCGCGCCGCCGCCCACAAACGACGCGGGCGATCAGTTTGACAGCTTCGTTGCAGGACGTGATGCGGATTGATTCGCTACCCACTGACCTACAACCCGATACTTGAATATAACGCTGCCATCGAAAACGGACAGATTACCGTCAGCAAAAAGGTTGCCACCGTCTACCGCAAACTTGCGCAGGATGTCGTCAACGGCTGCGGCGATTATGTCTATAAGGCCAAGCGCGCCAACCATGCCATTGAGTTTATAGAAAACTACTGCCGCCATAGCAAAGGCAAAGCGGGCGGCAAGCCGTTCATCCTTGAACTGTGGCAGAAAGCGCTTGTCGCCGCCATGTTCGGCTTCGTTCATGTCATTGACGGCACGCGAAAGTATCGGGAGGTCCTGCTTGTTGTCGCCCGTAAAAACGGCAAGTCAACATTGTCTGCGGCCATCGGCCTGTATTTGATGGTTGCAGACGGTGAACCCGGCGCGGAAATCTACGCCGTCGCCACCAAAAAAGATCAGGCAAAGATCATCTGGCAGGAAGCCCGCCGCATGGTCTGCAAGTCACCTGTGCTGCACTGGACGCGCAAAACACCGAACGGCAAAATCAAGCCGCTTGTCGCTGAAATGGTTTCCGACTTCAACGACAGCGTGTACAAGCCCCTAGGCCACGACAGCGACACGCAGGATGGTTTAAATGTTCACGGCGGTCTGCTGGACGAAATTCACGCATGGGCACCGCCTATGCGCGCCCTGTATGACGTTATTGTTGACGGCGTGACCGCCCGTGAACAGCCGATGATCTTTGAAACCACGACGGCAGGCACGGTGCGCGAAGGTCTGTACGATGATCTGTATCAGGAAGCCGAAAATGTCATAAACGGTTTTTACGACGATAACGGCTATAAAAACGAACACTTCCTTCCCATCGTCTACGAACTGGACAGCCGAAAGGAATGGACAGACGAAAGCTGCTGGGCCAAGGCAAACCCCGGTTTGGGCACAATTAAGTCCGTGGAACAGTTGCGGGCCAAAGTGCAGAAAGCCATTGCAAACCCGAAACTTGTGAAGAACCTGCTTTGCAAGGATTTCAACATTCCCGAAACCATCGGCGAAGCATGGCTGACTTTTGAGCAGCTTAACAACACCGCCACATTCGATGTGCGCCAGCTTCGGCCACGGTATGGCATCGGCGGCGCGGACTTTTCCAGCACAACCGACCTTACCGCCGCCGTCGTCATATTCATGGTTCCGGGCGACCCGCACATCTATGTCCTGTGTATGTTCTGGTTGCCCGAAGAACTGCTTGAACGCCGCGTGCGGGAAGATCGTATTCCCTACGACCTGTGGAAAGAACAAGGCTATCTGCGCACCTGTGAGGGCAACAAAGTCCGGCAGAAAGATGTCACGGAATGGTTCCTTGAAGTGCAAAACGAACTTGACTGCTATATCTATTGTGGCGGCTATGACGCATGGTCTGCGAGCTATTGGGTAGACGAGATGCAGGACACCTTCGGCAAGGGCGTGTTCGTGCCTGTGCAGCAGACCATGAAAACGCTATCGCTGCCTATGAAGCAATTAGGCGCTGATTTTGATAGCAAACTTATCATTTACAACAATAACCCCGTCTTGAAATGGTGCCTTGCCAACACGGGCATTGTGGAAGATAAAAACGGCAACATCAAGCCGAATAAGACCAGCAAGGCGCGCAAGCGCATTGACGGTCTGGCCGCTCTGCTGGATGCTTTCGTAGTATTCCAAGACAGACAGGATGATTACAAAACTATGATTTGATCGGAGGATGCCCACATGGGAATTTTTCAACGGTTGCGCGCGGCTGTCGCCCGCAGTCCCACCGCAGCACAAGTCAAGATGGTAACAGAGACGGGCAACGGCCTGTATGTCTACGACGGCAACCTGTACAAAAGCGACATCGTGCGCGCCTGCATCCGCCCAAAGATCAAGGCGGTGGGCAAGGCCACGCCGCGCCACATCCGAACGACCATAGGCCCCGACGGCAAGACCAACACGCAGACAAACCCCGACCCGTACATCCGCCTGCTGCTGGAAGAACCGAACCAGTACATGACGTGGCAGATGTACGCGGAGAGAATGGAAACGCAGTTGATCTTGAACAACAATGCGTTTGCGCTTATCCAGCGCGATGATAACGGCTATCCTGTGGCGCTGTTTCCCATCGTCGCCAGCAGTGTGCAGGCCCTCTATAACAAAGCGGGCGAACTGCTGCTGCAATTCTGGTTGCCGAACGGCAGCACATGGACATTTGCCTATACCGATGTTATCCATCTGCGCAACGATTACAACGAAAATGATGTGTTCGGCACGCCGCCCGGCCCTGCGCTTCAAAGCGTCATGGAAGTCATCGGCACGACTGACCGCAGCATCATCAACGCTGTTCGCAACGGCGCGGTCATCCGATGGCTGCTGAAATTCACATCCAGCGGTATGCGCCCGGAGGACATCAAGAAGCAGACAAAGGACTTTGCCGATGCTTTCCTTGATAACAACAACAGCACGGGCGTTGCAGGTACGGACGTAAAGGCCGATGCCGTGCAGTTGGAACCGCACGACTATGTGCCAAACGCCCTGCAAAGTCAAAACAACATCACGCGGCTGTACAGCTTCTTCAACACAAACGAAAAAATCGTGAGATCCTCTTTTTCGGAAAATGAGTGGATAAGCTACTACGAAGCCCAAGTTGAACCCGATCTGCTGCAAATCGCCGCCGAACACACCCGCAAGCTGTGGAACCGTCGGCAGCGCGCTTTCGGAAACAAGCTGTATCTGGAAAGTTCAAATCTGCAATACGCCAGCATGAGCACGAAACTTTCCCTTGAATCCATGGTTGACCGTGGCGCTATGCTGCCCAACGAGTGGCGCGCTGTCTTTGGCCTTGCCCCTGTGGCAGGCGGTGACGAACCCATCCGCCGCCTTGACACTGCGCCCGTAAAACAAACGAAGTCGGGAGGTGAAAACGAATGAGAGTAAACATAAAAGGCGTGATTATCCCGCAGGATTATAAGCACGTCTACGACTGGTTTGACATGGAATCCACCACGCCGAAAGATGTTGCAGATGCCCTTGCCGCCGCAAACGGCCAGCCCATTGAAGTGTATATCAATTCCGGCGGCGGTTACGTCAATGCCGGAAACGACATCTACACGGCCCTGTGCGAGTATTCCGGCGAGGTCAACATCAAGATCATCTACGCCGCCAGCGCTGCCAGCGTCATTGCAATGGCCGGGCACAGCATGATTTCCCCTGTGGGTCAGATGATGATTCATAATGTGCATAGCAGCGCCGACGGAGACTACCGCGCACTGCACCGCGCAGGAGATCGGCTTGACATTGCCTGTGATGCCCTTGCCAACGCCTATATGCGAAAAACCGGGAAGACCCGCGATGAAATCCGCGCCATGATGGACGCGGAAACATGGGTTGATGCCCGCCGCGCCGTGGAACTTGGCCTTGTGGATGAAGTCATGGGCGGCGACCTTGTCGCCGCCGACGTGCCCGGACTGCTGCCCGAAAGCGTCGTGCAAAAGACGCTTGCCATGTTCCGCGATCAGAACGCCGCCGCTTTGGCGCAGGCCAAAACCGATTATGAAAATCTTATCAAAAAAGGAGCTGTCTAACATGATGACGAAAGAACAGTACAATGCCCAGCGCACCAAACTGCTGAACGATATGCGCGCCGCCATCGACGCGGGCGACATCGAGACTTCCAACCGCTGCCGCGATGAGATCAACCAGCTTGACGCGGATTATGAAGCTGCCGCGCAGGCCCGCGCGAATCTGGCCGCGCTGGAAAACGGCAACCGCAGCTACAACCTGCCCGATGTGACCCCCGCCCAGACCAACACCGCCCCGCAGATGGTCACGATCAACAACTTCGGCGGCCAGACCGCCCACACCGACCCCAGCGAGACGAACGAGTACCGCACCGCGTTCATGAACTTCGTCTGCCGTGGCACGGAGATTCCCGCCGATCTGCGCGCCAGCGTGGCCCCGATGCTGAATGTGGCCGCTACCACGACCACCACCGATGCGGGCGCGGTCATCCCCACCACGATCACCCGCGAGATCATCCGCGAGATGAAGTCCTACGGCAACCTGTACGCCAAAATCCGCAAGCTGAACGTGCAGGGCGGTGTCGAGTTCCCGATTCTGACCTTAAAGCCTACCGCCAACTGGATTGGTGAGAGCAAGTCCAGCGACGATCAGAAGCTGACCGCCAACACGAAGGTTTCCTTCAGCTACTACGGTCTGGAATGCAAAATCGCACAGACCCTGCTTGCGTCCGTCGTCACTTTTGACGAGTTCCAGCAGATGTTTGTGCCGCTGGCCGTGGAAGCTATCGTTGCCGCCAAGGAAAAGGCTATCATTTCCGGTACCGGCAGCGGGCAGTTCCGTGGCATCACCAAGGACAGCCGCGTGCCCACCAAGAATGTTGTCGTTCTTTCCCCTGATGAGATCGGCGACTATTCCGCATGGCACAAGAAGGTCATCGCCAAGATTCCCAAGGCGTACCGCAAGGGTGAGTTTGTCATGGCGCAGGGCACGTTTGACGGCTACATTGACGGCATGGTCGATAAGAATGGTCAGCCTATTGGCCGCGTGAACTACGGCATCGACGGCGGAGAGACGTACCGCTTCTGCGGCAAACCTGTGGAGACCGTCGAGGATGACATCATCGCCAACTTCGATGCCGCCGCCAAGGATGATGTCATTGCCGTGTACTTCAACCCCAGTGACTACGCCGAGAACAGCAACGGTCAGTTTGCCGCCGTCAAGTGGATGGATCACGACGATAACACCGTCAAAACCAAGGTGCTGCACATCTGCGATGGCAAGCTGCTTGACCCGAACGGCGTCATCATCATCAAGAAGGGCGAAACCGCAAAGGTCGTCGGCTCTTAACCTGCGAGGTGTAAATCGTGCTTGACCTTGTGAAACAATGGCTGCGCATCCGCAGCGACAATACCGCGTTCGATGCGGAACTGCAAGGGTTGATTGACGCGGCCAAGCAGGACTTGCGGCGGCGCGGCATCAAGGCGGCAGACAATGACCCGCTTATCAAGCAGGCCGTCAAAATGTACTGCAAGGCAAATTTCGGATACGGCGGCAGCGATGCCGACAAATTCCAGAAAAGCTATGAAAGCCTTGCGGTCAGTTTGAGCCTGTCGGGGGAGTATTTGGAGGATTGACCCGTGTATTTCAGTGATGAAATTATTCTGATTACAACGGACGATTCCGGCACCGATGAAATCGGCAGGCAGACCGAAACCGAGACGGGCCGTGTGACGGTGTACGGCGACATTAAGAGCGTGAGCCGGGAAGAATCCTTTACCGCCGGTTCCCACGGGTTCAGCAATGTACAGAAATTCGTGCTGCACCCGTGGGATTACAGCGGCGAGAAATACGCCATGGTGGACGGCAAAAGAAAGCTGATTTACCGCACCTATCAGGCTGACCCTGACACGCTGGAACTGTACGCGGCAACCAAAAGGGGCATCACATGAGCAGCACGATTAAGGTCAAGCCGGACGAACTGGATGTCATTGTCAAGGAACTGCAAACCTACAAGCAGGAAGTGGCAGATGATATGAAAGCTGCCTGCCTTGAATGTGCAAAAACGGCTGCGGCGGATTTAAAAGTTACAAGTCCGTACAGACGGCACAAGAAAGGAACGAAGGGCGGTCACTATCGCACGGGCTGGGATGTTTCTGTGCTGTATGAAAGCAATTCGACAATCCGCGTTGCGATTTACAACAAAAAGAAACCCGGCCTTGTTCATCTGCTGGAACATGGGCACGCAAAGAAAAATGGCGGCAGAACCAAAGCCCTGCCGCATGTTGAACCAGAGGGACGAAAACTTGAAGGGATGATAACGCAAGAGGTCGTACAACGCTTCAAGCGTTAAAAATGCGCACCGTATATTTCAACTTTTTCTTCGATAAAAGCGCGGAATAGCTGCGCAGTGTCTACACAGTCCCCCAACGCACGGTGAGCATCCATTCTGTCAATGCCGAAATAATTACACAGTGTTTCCAACTTGTAATTCTCGACATCGTAGTTTTTGTCATAGTTGGGAGCGTATGCACCAATTTCCTTGTCATACTCCCACTTTGGCTTTTTGAGCGAGCGCCCAGCCATTACATAAGTATCAAAGAACTTTCGTTTTGGCTCTGTAACATTCAAACCCGCACGGCACAGGAATTTTAAATCAAATTCCAGATTGTGACCGAGAAGCGGCATATCCCCGATAAACTCTTGCAGTGACGGGATGATCTGGTACAGCATCGGCGCACCCTCTAACATTTCTGGTGTTATGCCATTGACAGACATTGCTTCACGCGCAGAATCCGTTGAAAGTTTCTGCGGGGGGGGGTAATCATTGTATGGAATACCTCAACAAATTTGTAATTCTTTACTTTGATTGCCGCAACTTCCAGCACAGCATCCTTTGTGCAGGATAATCCCGTTGTTTCGGTGTCCAAAACGACAAAATCACCGAATTTTGCGGGGTCGCTCTTTGCCGTAACACGAGAATAAGTAAGTTCTTTCAAGAAAGAAACGGTCTGTGCCTTTTGCTTTTTCCCGTCTGTGCCTATCTGAACGCGCGGCACATCATCGAAAGCTGCGATGCCTGCGCGGCGCTGGTTCCATTCTTCTTTTCGTAATGCAGTGTGTTTCTGCCGTTCTGCTTCTTCCTCTGCGCGGCGCTTTTCTGCCATTTCCTGCATCTTTATTTTAAGCGCCTTTTCTTCTTCTTTTTTTTGACGCTCGACTTCTCTATTACACTTCATGCACAGGGAATCTTTCGTCATAAAGAAAAACAATCCTTTTCGCCCGCACCGTTTACATTGCCGCATAGTGAACACCCTTTCGCATTTATTTATTACCAGCATAGCAGAAATGCACGATATATGCAACAAAAAATTGAAACGGAGGTATTGCGGTTGACGCAGGCTGAATTAAAAACGGTACTGGACAGCAGCGGTATTCCGTTTGCATACCGCGCATGGAAAAACGGCCATGATCTGCCGTTCGGCGTGTTCTATTTTGAGCGCGACAATCCCTTTGCGGCAGATGGCATTGTGTACGCCAAAAAGACCCTCTATGCCCTTGAACTGTACACAGCCGAAAAAGACCCCGATACCGAAGCGGCGCTTGAAAAAGCGCTGACGGCGGCGGGCATCTTTTACAGCAAGTCCGATGAAATCTACATTGACGAAGAACAGATGTTCTATGTCATCTATGAAATTGAGGTGTAAAAATGTCTAAAGATAAAGTGCTTTTCAATCTCAAAAACGCGCACTACGCCAAGCACAAAGTGACTGGCGAAGATGGCACGATCACCTTCGACACCCCTGTTGCCATCCCCGGCAGTGTGTCGCTGTCTCTGGATGCCGAGGGCGAAGTTACGAAGTTCTACGCGGACGGCATTGTGTACTACGTCTGCCAGAGCAACAACGGCTATTCCGGCGATTTTGAAGTCGCTATGTTCCCCGAACAGATGATGCTTGACATCTGGGGCATGACGAAAAGCAAAAACGGCCTGATTGTCGAGAATGCCAACGTCCAGCCCGCCAGCTTCGCCCTGCTGTTTGAGGTGGACGGCGACACAACCGGGCGCAAGTATGTGCTTTACAACTGTTCGGCAACCCGCCCCGGTATCAACGCCAACACCAAGAGCGAAACCACCGACCCCGACACCCAGACTTCCACCATCACCGTGTCCCCGATGGCTGACGGTACGATCAAGGCCCACACGGCAGACGATGCCACCCCCGCCACGCTGAACGGCTGGTACACAAGCGTTACCCTGCCCACTGATGCAACCTAAAGTGTTCCACCGGAACACCCTGTATACAGGAGATCATACACATGGAAAAAACCATCAACATCGACGGCAAAGAAGTCCGCCTGCGTGCCACTGCTGCCGTGCCGCGCCTGTACCGTATCAAGTTTGGGCGTGACATTATGAGTGACATCGCCCGCCTGTCTCGCGCTTATGACAAAGCGACAACGGAAGATGAGCAGATGGATGTGACGGATCTGACATTTTTTGAAAGCGTGGCCTATATTATGGCAAAACACGCGGATAAAGATGCCGTCCCCGACACTGTTGAAGATTGGCTTGACCAGTTCGAGACATTCGACATCTATCAGATTCTTCCCGAAATCGTTTCGCTGTGGAATCTGAACACGCAGACAACGGCAAAGCCGAAAAAAAAACAAGGGTAAGCACCCGCGAAATGACAACGCCGCTGTTTTTACTGCGCTGCGTGCAGATGGGCATTGCTCTGCGCGATCTTGATCTGCTGACCGTCGGCATGGTAAACGACATGGCGATTGAACGGGAAAACGATGACTACAAGTGGCCGCTGAAAGCGACGCAGGCAGACATCGACAAATTCTTTGGGTGAGGTGAAGATTATGAAACGCTTCAAGAGCGCCGTGCAGCTTCTTCGGAGACTGTCCGACATTCCCGGCTTTTGGCTTTCTGTGTATACCGCAGTTATCAACACAATCTTGATAGTGACATTAGCAGCGAAATAGTTGCTACTATAGCGCCATAACCAGCAATAAGATTTGTAACTGCTTTGTCGATATTGTCCTTTTTCGACTTTCGTATTCATCTGTTGCTTTCGTAGACAGCGTCACATCTGTGTCATCATCGTATTTGACATCGGAAAAGTCAAGCATATCTGCACCAACGGTTTCTTGCAGTTTGATGTAGTCGCCTACTTTTGTTACTTCCAAGACCTTACCCAGTTTCTTGTACTTCCGAACGGCGGTGAAAATTTTATACTGCTGTTTTGTCATGGCAAATGCCCCCTTTGCCTACAAGGATAGCACACATTATTTGCAGGGGCAATATTAACGGTGCAGTAAATGGTCTGCACTAAGGGCTGAATGGAGCCGCACGGAAAGGAGGCGGTTCTATTTGGCCGCAAAAGTAAAGGGCTTGACCCTTGAAATCGACGGTAATACAGTCGGTCTCGAAAAGGGACTTGCAAAACTGAACAAGCCCATAAACGCGATAAAAAACGAATTGAAAGATGTTACCCGTCTGCTGAAACTTGACCCCGGCAATACAGAACTTCTCGCGCAAAAGCAACAACTTTTAAGTAAGCAAATTGCCGAAAGCAAAGATAAATTAGTTGCGTTGCAGCAGGCAAAGCAACAGGCCGACGCTGACATGAAAAGCGGCACAGAGGTAAACCAAGAGGAATACCGCAAACTGTGCCGTGAAATCGAAGCGACAAAGCAGAATATCGACAGTCTGACCGATGCTTACAACAAGTCAAACACAGCCGCCCAAAAACTGGCCGCTGTGGGCGATAAGATGCAGAAAGTGGGCGACGGTATATCTGCCGTCGGCAAGGCCGTTGCCCCTGTCTCTGCCGCCGTGGCAGGTGTTGGCGGTGTCGGCTTGAAGCTGGCCGCAGACTTTGAAGATGCTTTCGCCAAGGTCAGCACCCTGTTGGACGCATCGTCCGCCGACTTTGAAGCGTACAAGGCCGACATCATGACCGCCAGCAATGAAACGGGCGTTTCCGTCAACGATTTTTCCGAAGCTGTGTACAGCGCTATTTCTGCCGGTGTGGACGCTGCCGATGCTATTGATTTCACCACATCGGCGGTCAAATTGGCAAAGGGCGGCTTTACTGATGCCGCAAAAGCCGTTGATGTTATGACAACAGCCATCAATGGCTATCAGCTGAAAGCAGAGGATGCAACCAAGATCAGCGATTTGCTGATTACCACGCAGAATTTGGGCAAAACCACCGTTGACGAACTTGCGTCCAGCATGGGCAAGGTCATTCCCGTGGCCGCTGCGGCCAACTACGACATGACCGAACTTTCGTCTGCCTACGCCCTGCTTACCAAGAACGGCATTGCCACCGCAGAATCCGGCACTTACTTAAAATCCATGCTGAACGAACTTACAAAGTCCGGCAGCATCACGGACAAGGCCCTGCGCGAACTGACGGGTAAGGGCTTTGCAGATCTGAAAGCCGAGGGCAACTCTACATCCGACATTCTGAATATGCTTTCTGATGCCGCCGCCAAGGATGGCAAGACGCTGAAAGACATGTTCGGCAGTGTCGAAGCCGGTTCTGCCGCAATGGTGCTTGCCCGCAACAGCGGCGCAGATTACAACGAAATCCTTACCCAGATGCAGGATTGCGGCAAGGCAACAGATGAAGCATTCCAGAAAGTCACCGACACCACCAACCAGAAATTTGCCAAGGCACTGAACGAAGCCAAAAACGCCCTTATCGACTTGATGGGCACGCTGCTGCCGAGCATCACGCAGATGATACAGGCCGCATCCGGACTGGTACAGAAATTCAACAGCCTTGACGATACCGCAAAGAATGTCATCCTGACGATTGGCCGTATTGTGGCTGTGCTGGGGCCTGTGCTGATATTTATTGGCGATCTGACATCCAGCATCGGCGGGATACTGAAAGCGGCCCCGAAAATCGTTTCTACCGTTGCGAAAGTCAAGGGCGCTGTTTCCGGTCTGTTCAGTCTGCTGGCCACAAACCCGTTTGTGCTGGTCGTGGCGGGCATTGTGGCACTGGTTGCCGTGTTTGTCGCCCTCTGGAACAAATCCGAAGCGTTCCGCAATTTCTGGATTGGGCTGTGGGATGGCATCAAGGGGGCTGTTTCGACTGCGGTTTCCACCGTGCAAAGCGTGCTTGCGGCCATGCAAGCGGGCCTTTCTGCCGCGTGGGATGGTATCAAGAGCGGCGTACAAACTGCATGGGATGCCATAGTAAGCACCATACAGAATACCATGACCGCGATACAGGACGCGATCACAAACGCATGGAACGGCATCCAGACCGCAGTGAACACCGTGACAACGGCCATTGCTACGGGCCTGCAAACCGCGTGGACGGGCATCACAAGCGCCGCCACTGCCGCATTCAGCGGCCTGCAAGCGGTATTTTCCACGATCTGGAACGGTATCAAGAATGTCGTAACCACCGTTGCAAACGGCATTGCCAGCGGCCTGCAAGCGGTCTGGGCTGTCATTGGCGGCGGCGTGACAACCGCTTTCAATGGCATTGTGCAGATTTTTACAAATATCTGGAATGTCATCAAAACAACGGTGCTGGGCATTGTGTTTGTGATCTGCGATCTTATCACCGGCGATTTTAATATGCTGGGCAGCGACATTTCCAACATCCTGTCTTTGCTGTCTACGGCCATATCCGACATCTGGAACGGCATCAAGGCTGTTGTGGAAGGCATCGTCACCGCGCTTGTCAGCGGTATAACTGCCGCATGGAACGGCCTGCTGCTTATCATAAGCACGGTATGCCAGACAATCAGCACCACCGTTCAAACTATCTGGACGGGTATTCAGCAAACCGTCAGCAGCGTCATGGACGCGATCACAGCATTCGTGCCTGTCGCTTGGAACGCAATTCTGTCTGCCATCATTGCCACAGGCAACGCAATAGCGGCAGGCGTAAAGGCGGCATGGAATGGCATCAAATCGTTCCTGTCGTCCACCATGACCGCCATCGGCACGGGGATTTCTACCGCGTGGAACGGATTCCTTACCACCGTTTCCGGCTTGTGCCAGACGATTAGCACCAATGTTCAAACCATCTGGAACGGCATTCTTGATTTCTTCCGCGCTCTGCCGTCCACGCTGGCAACGCTGGGCCGCACGATGTTCCAGCGCATGGCCGATGCAATTAAGGGCATGGCCGGCACAGTCTACAGTGCTGCTACAGGCTGCATCAACAAGGCTGTGGACTTCATCAAGGAATTGCCCGAAAAGGCGCTTGGATGGGGCAAGGATTTCATCAACGGATTTGCAAAGGGCATCGCCAATGCGGCAAGTGCTGTTGTGGACAATGTGCGCGGCCTTGCCGATGACATCCGCAGTCTGCTGCATTTTTCCCGCCCGGACGAAGGGCCGCTGCGTGATTACGAAAAGTGGCCTGTGGACTTCATCCACGGTTACGCCGACGCAATGCGCAGCGCTATGCCGTACTTGCAAAAGACCCTTGACGGCATCACCGCAGGAATGGCGATCATGGTAAACGGCCCGCAGCTTGCAGGCGCAGGCGCGGCCCCTGTTCCTACCACGAAAACCATCAACTACAACCAGACCATCAATGTGACAAGCCCCGACCCGGTATCCCCCGCAGAGACGGCACGGGCGACCCGTGTTGCAACCCGCGATCTGATTTCCAAAATAAAGGGGTGAGACAGTGCGAAATTTCCTGCTTGTCTGTGATAACGGCAGCGGCGAGAAAATTACAGTCGGCTTCCGCTGGCCGCTCTGGCTGGACGCTGTGGACGGTCTGACAAGTTCCGACTTTGACGTTGATACAGAAAAGGGCAACGATCAGGACGGCGAGCACTACAAGTCCAGCACGGCCACGAAGCGCAACATTGTAATTTACTGCTGGCTAAAGGATAACATCCGTTCTATGCGGGAAAAACTGTACAGTTACTTTCCGCGCGGCTCCACGGGCACGCTGTACGTGACCGATGAGGGCATCACCCGCAAAATCGACTACAAGCCCGAATTTGTCCATGTTGACCCCACGGGCCAACAGCGCAAAGTCACGATCAGTTTGGTGTGCCCAGACCCGAAATTTAAAGCTGTGACCGATGACCGCGTTGAAATGGCGGTGTGGGACGGCCTGATTGAATTTCCCGATGATGTGCTTGAACTGCCTGCCGAAGAATTTGAAATGACAACAAAGCGTGCCAACTTGGCTGTTGCCGTTGAGAATGCAAGTAATGTTGCGCGCGGTTTGACAGTGCAATTCATTGCAACAGGAACCGTGACGAACCCCAGCTTGTTTGAAGTGCGTAGTCAAAAGGGATTCAAAATCCGCTGTCAGATGCACGTGGGCGATGTCCTGACCGTCACGACAGGATTCAAAAACAAACGAATCATGCTAAAATCGGACGGCGTGGAAAAAGGCGCAAATAACATGTGGGTATTCGGTTCAACATGGTTGCAGGTCGAACCCGGCAGCAATGTGTTCCGTTATGATGCGGAAAGCGGCGTTGACAATTTGGATGTTGTTATGTCCAGCACACCGGTATTCTGGGGGGTGTAGCCTATGGAACTGTATGCCTACCGCGAAAACGGCGAATTTATCGGAACCATTGACTTCTACACATCCCTGCGCTGGCGGCGACAGTATTGGACTGCCGGAGAAGTTGAACTGCATCTGCCCGCTACCAAAGAAAACCTTGCCGCCATCAAAGCGGGCGTTATCCTGCGCAGGGTAGGTTACACCGAATCCGCCCGCATTATGGGCGTTTCAATTAAGGGCGGCGAGATCACCGCCAAGGGGCGGATGCTTGAAATCTATTTTTCGATGGCCTACGTCATCGGAACAAAATCATTCACGGGCACGCCTGCCGAAATCCTTTGCCAGTTGGCCGAAGATGCCCGCGAATCCGTACCTGAACTGGTCGTTGACAAAACGGCACTACCCAGCGGCGCAGAAATCACGATTCAGTTGGACTTCAAGAACACGCTGAAAGCCATGACAGCCGTTGCCAAAGCCTACGGACTGGGCTTCCGCCTGTTATTTTCCGAAAACCAGCAGTTCACTTTCCAAGTGTATGAGGGCACAGACCGCAGTGCCAATCAGGCCGACAACAACATTGTGTATTTCACCGATGAATTTCAGAATTTCATCGACCCGGAATACAGTTTTGACGAATCCGACTACTGCAACGTGGCCTATGCGCGCGGCAGTGATGGCAAGGTTGCCTGTATTGACCGTTCCAACGGCGGGCGCAAGCGCGTCTGCTTTGTGGATGCGTCCAGCATCACGCCCGATGACAAAACCGAAGCGGCCTATCTGAACGAGCTGAAAACACAATGTGGTTGGGGCCTGTTCGACCACATCAAAACGAAATCTTTCACGGGCACTGCCGTGAACATTGAGAACTTCGCCTATATGCAGGATTGGGACTTGGGCGACATCGTTACAACAGGCGATTCCAGTATTGGCATCACCATGAACGAACGTGTTACCGAGGTTGAAGAAGTCTATGAAAAAGGCAGTGTCACGATCTACCCGGTGACGGGCAAAACAAAATCCGAAACTTTGAATTTGGAGGACATCTAAATGGGAGAATGGAGCGGCTTTTTTCCGTCGTCAGGCGGCGACAGGAAGTACAAAACAGCCCACATTGCCGCGATCACCGACGCGCTGTTTCATTCCGGCGTGTGCCAAAACGACGATTTGACGCTTGCCCCGGCAGGCGCTATGACCGCCGCGCTGGGCGCGGGCCGCGCTCTGGTGAACGGATACCACTACCAGAACGACAGCCCCTTGACGCTTACTTTCGGTTATGCTGACGGCACGCTTGCGCGCATTGATGCGGTCATGCTGCGGCGGGATGTCAATTCACGCGATATTCACGCAGTTGTCGTTCCCGGTACGCCTGCCATCAATCCGACGGCCCCCGCCTGCACCCGTGATGCCGACGCATACGATCTGTGCCTGTATCATGTGCGGATTCCCGCAGGCGCTACCGCCATCACGGCATCTATGATTACAGACCGTCGTGCCGACGCTGATCTGTGCGGGTATGTCTACTGTAAGTTTGCGGGCATCGGTACATCCGTCATGCAGGCGGCAGTCGATGAAATGATTGCTGCTGTAAGTTCGGAACTGAACCAGTTGAACGCTGGCACAGCAGTCATGACAAAAGCGCAGTACGACCCGAACGGCAGCGGTGTAGATGTCACAGCGCAGATTTACAAGTGTACCAAAAGCGGCAAGGTCTACGCGCTGACAGGACACGGCGGTTTTGGCCGTTTCAAAGTCCCTGCGGCGTGGGCCAGCGGCGACACATGGACGGTAAACGGCAAGAGCGTTCCCGCCTACTGCGGCGCGGATACCGTGGACGGCGACACAATCGTTGCGGGCCGCTGGGTACTGTTTTCTTACGACGGAACCCAGCTAAATTTTAGCGGCGGCGGTGGGTTATCCCTTGGGAGGCTGGCACAGGCCACCGCCAAGACCGGTCAAGTGCTGGCGGGCGTTCCGTACTATGCGGGCAACAAAACGCTGAAAAAAGGAACCATGCCTGACCGCGGGCAAAACCAGTACGGCGGGAGCGTGGGAGCCGGAACCGACTATATAGCAATCCGTGATCTGCCCGAAGGCTACTACCACGCCGACGACGCGAGAAATGCCCCCGAAGCCCGCGCCAAAATGACGGAGTTCGGCACGGCGGGCAAAGCTGAATTGATGGCCGGGTACACCATGACAAGCAAAGAGGGCTTGCGCATCGGCGGCACACTGGTTCTGTCCGGCAATGCTGATGCAAGCGATGTGCTCAGCGGGAAGGAATTTTATACCACTGACCCGAAAAACAAAAAGAGGGGCAGTCTTGTCCTGTCCGGTAGCGCTACCGCCGCCGATGTACTGGCAGGAAAAACGTTCTACAACACCGACGCAAAAAGTAAGCAAGGGGGCCAGATGGCCGACAACGGCGATTGGGGCGCAACGCTTACGCCGGGCGGGTCTATCACGGTGCCAGCCGGAAAGCACAGTGGCGGCGGCAGCGTAGTTGCCAAGCCCTTAAAGACGATCACCATGACCGTTTCAAACTGGCCGCACGAATCCCCCGCAATGGAGTGGCACTATACGTTGACAGGTGGAACGCTTGTCGGTGTCGCGTCGCTTGACGGCGGTTCCGGCGACGGAAGCAGCAACATCGTAGATAGCATTCGTATTGTGGGAAACACTATATATGTCGCAAACCGACAGGGCGGCGCTCCTGTACGAAATATCACCCTGCTGTATTACTAAGAAAGGGATGAACCATGGCAGAACTTATCACGATTGATGTCTTGACCCGTGCAATCACAATTCCCACCGGGCAGGAATTGTTCGGCGTTGCCGGAGATAAAAACGTTGAAACAAAGCACATCCGCATCAACGGCCATGTAACCGCCAGCGGCCTTGACCTGTCCAAAAATTTTGTTTGGCGCGTCGTTGGTAACAATGGCGGCGGCGGGCCGTTCTCCGACCCAATCGACATCACCACGCTTACATCTGATGGTTGCATTGAAATGGACTGGACACCCAGCCCCGCCGCAATGGCGCGCAAAGGCAAGCTGCATTTCAATGTGTGCGGTATCGAAGTTGATGACAGCGGCGTGTCTCTGCATGAATGGCACAGTGAAATGGGCACGGGCATTGCCAAGGAAAACGCCGAAGCCCCCATTGAGGACATCGGCGGCACTGATCTTGTGGCACACTTACAGTCTATGGCTGCACAGGTTGCCAACAATGCCAAAGTCACCGCCGATGCCACCGCCGAAGTGAAAAACGCTGCTGAACAGGTGGAACAGGGCAAAAAAACCGCCCTTGAAGCTGTTGATTCCATCGTTGACAGCGCACGGGAAGCATCCGATGCGGCAGCGACATCCGTCGCCGCCCGCGACGTTGCAAAGAAATCCCAAGAAGCCGCCACCCAGCAGGCCACGCAGGCCGCCCAGAGCAAGGACGCTGCGGACAAGCTGATGCAGCAGGCCAAGACCTACGCCGACGAAGCGGCAGGCTATGCGGGCGCGGCAAAGTATTCTTTCGGCTATACCAGCGACGGCAGATTTGCATTTTTCGTAAACGATGAAAGCGAGGTATAAAGCATGAACCCTGTATGTTTTCCTTTTACCGATGACACAGGTAAAGAAATGCGCGATCTTATGTCGCAGCAGACGGAATTGCTGGCCGCGATTGCGGCAGGCAACGCAAGCGCCGAATTCATTGATGCGAGTTTTGGCGCACTGCTGGACGGCACGAACACTACAAAAGTGTTTTGGCTTTGGTGGCCGTTGAGCGCCACCGGGGGCGCATCGAAGTATGACCGCCTGTGCCGCTTCTTTGTCATGATGGCAAAAGCTGGGTACAAACTGGCCTACACGCTGCGCTTCTATCTGGACACGGTTTCTTCCGACTACACGGGCACGCCGCTGAACGATCTGGCGGATGGCCGCGCCGCCGCGCCGCTTGTGACCGATGCCAACACCGACGTGACCGACTGGGCCGAAGAAGATTTGATGACATGGTACATTCGCGGCAATGCTTTGAGCCTTGCCGACGGCACTATGAACATCCTTGCGCTTGAGGGCGAACGTGAGTTTGACATCACGGGCGAAACCGCCCCCGTCTACTGCTTCTCTTTGGCGCTGTGTCTGAAAGAGTGGGAAGATGCCAGCTATATGTATAACAGTTGGCGCACCTATCCCGGCAACGGCTATGTGCCGATGGCTGGCGATGTGGCCCCCGATGGCACGATGCGCGTTATGACATGGCATCCCGCCTACTGCGGCGGTCTGAACGCGAAGGGCGGCATGACAAGCGGCATCGGCAAGCCGCCCATGGTCTGGGTCAGCGCCAACGCTGGCATCCCTCTGGCCCGTAAAACTACCACATACGAAGGACTGTGGAACGACTGCGATCAGCAGTTTGCTTTGTCTGCGTGGCGGCTGCGCCACTGGACAAAGAGCAACAGCGGCAAGTTGGAGGGCTGCACGTCCTACAATTACCAGTATACCCCCGCCGTGGCCGAAGCGAACGTCAAGCGCGTTGTGCTGACTACGGCGCAGGCCGCAAACATCCTGCCTGGTTCCGGCGTATGCTTGGGTGAGCGCAGCGGCGAAACCAGCCCCAACACTGACCGCAACAGCGCCTACAACCACAATGTTCTGAACTGGGCAAAGGTCGTCAGTGTTACGTCCGAGGTTATCGGCGGCGTGGAATACGGCATTGTGAATCTGGATTTGACCGATGCCATTTCCCCGACCACCACTATGCTACTGTCTACCATGCCGTGGCCGTCCGGCACGACGGAATGTCTGCCCGGTCACAGTGATGGGTGCATGGGCAATCTGACGAACGGTAAATACCCCTACCGCGTGGCAGGCGTTGAAATGCAGATCGGCAACTATACCGAACAGCTTGACCCGCTGTGGCAGGCAAGTCTTGTTGACGATCACTGGCACTATGATGTCTATTCCTGCCGTGATTCCGAGAAACAGGCGGGCAGCATCACGGCGAACTATGAGAAAACCAGTTCGTTCGATCTCCCCAACGCCAACAAATGGAGTTGGAACTATATCCGCGCACTGAACAAGCTGTCTGCTGAATCCATGAACCCTGTTAAATTCGGCGGCAGTGATTCCACCTATGTGCGGGCGGCTTTCTATTCCCCCGGTAGTGCGGGCCTGTGCGCGCCTTGGCGTTCCGGCGCTCTCTCTGGTGGCGGCCCCTGCGGCATCCCGTGCGCGTTTGGCACCTATTCGCCCGCGTACTCGCTTTGGTACGGTTCGCCCCGCCTTGCAGGAAGCGGTAAAAAGCGGGGTGAATGGGTGAGCGCGTAAGCGTCACCCAGAGGGGCAGCAGGCCCCTACATAATTCTGTAAGAAATATTCATTATGGAGTGGTACAGCGGCGTTCGGCGGCTTTCAATTCCCCCAGTAGTGCGGGCCTGTACGCACCTTGGCGTTCCGGCAATCTCAATGATGGCGGCAACTGCGGCATCCCGTGCGCGAATGGCAACAATTCGCCCGCGAACTCGAATTGGAACGGTTCGCCCCGCCATGCTGATGAAAATAAAGTCCGCGCAATGCGGGCAAAAGCGTTGTACCGCGCCTGCGGCTTTGACCGCTAAGGTCATGTGATACCGACACCATATAGCTGCGCCGATGCGAGAGATACGCGCGGGGTGGTGTGTATGGCCGCAGGCCGTGGGCCTGCGTGGCGGCTAGTAGTAGATACTGCGGCCCTGCTGTAAGGGCCGTTGCAACCGAACGTCGTTGAACATCAGCAAGAAAGAAAGACTTTGAGGGCTTGAAAAAGAACAGATATATGCCGCTTACACATGAAATGTGTGAGCAAGCGGCCTTAGAAGCCTTTAACGATAAATGGTTCCGTCGTAATTATCTGGCTATGGCGGAAAAGTACGGAGGTGTTACCCGTGCAGAATTACAGACCGCCGCCCGCGTGGCGGATATGGGGCCGCGCCTTGAAGTTGTTCACGGCGTTGCCCTTGAAATGGAGCAGCGCATTGATGATCTGCTGGACGGCAGTGCAGACGATCTTGACCTTGACCCCGTGCATACTTTCCCGCGCATTGATGGTATCAGTATGAAACTGCGGCAGTTGTCCGACTGCTGCCCACTGCATCAATGTTTCGGGCATCTGGCCTATCTTGGCCTGCGGCCACTGCTGCGCGCAAGACTGTTGCCGTATCAGTTCGCCAGCATCCCGAAGAAAGGCCAGACGGCACTAAAGCGGCAAGTGGAACGATGGCTGCGCCGTAAAAGTCTGGGCATCCAGCACGCTTTAAAACTGGATGTAAAAGGCGCATACGAACATACGAAACAGGAACTTGTGCTTGCGATTCTGCAATATGAAATTCCGCGCGCCGCTTGGCTGCTGGCCGTTGTGCGCTGTCTGCTGGCAATGTCACCGAACGGCGGCTTGCTGATCGGCGGCTATCTGGAAGCATGGATGTTCAATCTTGTTGCAAGTTATATTCTTGTTCGCATCCTTGGCTATGTCAAGACCCGGCGCGGTGTGTCCGTACCGCTTGTGGTGCGCAGTGGCAGCTATATGGACGATCTTGTGTTGATGGGCCGACGATGGGCTGACATCCAGAGCGCGGCCCGCAAGATCACAAAATGGGCCAAAGATACGCTGCACTTGACAATCAAAGACAGTTGGGTGCGTGTTGACTTCCTATCCCCGGCAGAGGAACACCGCCGCCGACATCTAAAAGGCGCGGCCAAGGGTTGCCCCGGTCTGGACATGGCAGGCTATGTCATGCACCGCACCTATACCACCATCCGCCCCGGCGTTTTCAAACGGGCACGGCGGCAGTATATACGCGCTGGGGCAGACTTGCAGTGCGGCCATTTTATACCTGTCTACCGTTCTTACCGTCTGATAAGTTACAACGGATATTTCAAGGGTACAAAATCCCGCGCCGCTGCCGAAGCGTTGAACCAACAGAAATTATTTAAATCTGCAAAATGGGCGGTGCGTGCCGCCGCGATCAAAGAAAGGAGCCTTGCCGTATGATTATTACGGAATCCCTCGACAACAAACCTGCTGCCGTTACGCTGGAACCCTTGCCCGATGGCACGACATGGCTGTATTTGCGTAAAAACGCCAAACAGGTTGAAGCTGATACCGGTGATGAAACGCCTGATGCTAAACCGTGGCAGTGTGAAACTGCCATCGGCAAGTTGGGCGCAGACCGTTCCGGCGAAACCGCCGATACCATCAACGCCAAGTTTGACGATTGGTGGACGTATGCCGCTGCGTGGGCAGAGGATGAACCCCTGCCCACTGTGCAGGAACAGATCAACGCAATCTATGACACACTGGCCGTTATGATGGGGGTGTAACCTATGGCATTCTGGAAACTTATGTACAGGCTTGGCCGCGCCACTGCTGCACAGGTGTGGGAACAGGTAGACAACGGGAATCTTACAGAGTTGCAGGCAACGCAGATTTGCGGCCCGCGCCCTTGATTCCGGCGAACCTTGCCCGCGCCGCGCTTGATCTGGCCGACGAAGCGCTTACCGCTGCCGAAGCGGCAGGGGTGGACACCGCCGACCAGCGGGCCGCGCTGGCAGAACTCGAATTTAACTACGCGCTGGGCATCCGCCCGGTCAGAAAGGAACAAACCGATGTCTAAAATCTACGGAATCGACGTTTCCCACCATCAAGGCGCAATCAACTGGGCAACCGTGGCGGCAGAACTGCGCCGTGTGAACGGCGGCACAAGTCCCGGCTTCGCCATCCTGCGCGCGGGCTATTCCGCCCGCCACGGCAAAGGCGGTCTGTACATGGACGGCCAACTGCTGCGCAACATCAAGGGCTGCGAACAGTACGGCGTGCCCATGGGCATTTACTTCTATTGTTACGATCAGAGCGCCGACGCGGCGGCAACCACGGCAGAGCAGGTCGTCAAGGCCATTTCCGGGCACAAGTTCGACTATCCCATCTATTACGATGTGGAATATGAACCGTTCAATAAAGCGTGCGGCAAGGCGACCAACACGACCATCATCAAATCTGCGCTGGGTGTGTTGGAACAGGCTGGGTATTATGCAGCCGTCTATTGTAGCCGCGACTTTTTCCTCAACTACACGAACCTGTCTGCGTTGAGTGGCTTTGACAAGTGGGAAGCGGCCTACACGGCTACGGACACCGCTGCCGTCAAAAACGGCCTGTGGCAGTATTCCAGCACAAACGCGCTTGGCATCAAGGGTTTCGGCACATCGCTGGATTGTGATGTGTCCTATGTGGACTATCCCGCCATCATGCGCGCCAAGGGCCTGAACGGCTATCCGAAGCCCAGCACCGAAACGAAGCCCACTGAAAGTGCCACGCCATTGCAGTGCCCCACCATCGGCCCCATGAGCAAGGGCGACTTCGACGCAATCCTTGCCGCTGCTGGCAACGCCCCGACGGCCTACACCGTCACATTCCCGCCCATGACTACCGCCGCCGCCAGCATCTTGCAGCAGAAAGCGCACGGCCTGTCTGTTGGTTATTCCAGCGCATGGGCAGCGGGCTGACCGATGGAACAGATCATTGCACAGATGCTGCCCGGCCTGCTGTCGTCTCTTGTGACGGCCTGCGCGGGCGCTCTGGCGGGCTATCTGGCAGGCCGCAGGAAAGAAGCCAAGGCAGAGGATAAGAACGTCAAAATCGCTGTCAAAGCCCTTTTGCGCGGCCAAGTCATGGATTTGGGCCTGCACTACATAAGCAAGGGCTACATTCCGCCTTACGGGCTGGAAACCCTGCGTAATTATTATGACCCCTATGTTGCGTTGGGAGACGGCGACCCGTCCATCAAGCATATTGTCGAAACGTGCGAAAGTCTCCCCGTGCATAGCGGAGAAACGGAGGTGAACACATGAAGAAGAAGTATTTGCGCGCCCTTGCAAAGGCCGCTACCGTTCGCGCGATCAAGACCGTTGCACAGACGGCCATTGCGACCATCGGCAGCGCTGCCGTTCTGGGGGCTGTTGACTGGCGTATCGTTGTCAGTGCATCCGCCCTTGCTGGCCTGCTGTCTCTGCTGACAAGCATTGCGGGATTGCCCGAAGTGCCCGACAGTGACGGTGACGGCATCCCCGATGATGTAGACGACGACTAAAACAGAACACGGCAGACAACCCATGCGGGCGGTCTGCCGTGTTCTGTTTATTCTGCTGCATCCTCTGGCGCTGGGTCTGGAACGTATTCCATGAGATCACCGGGCTGACAGTTCAGCAAGGCACACAGCTTGTTTATTGAGCGATAATCAAGTCCACCGCCTTTGCCGAGTTTGTCCAGAACGGACGGACTGATTCCGTTTTTTCGCAACCAGTATTTGTTATGGCCCTGCTTTGATAATTGCTTATACAGCCCTTCATAAGTTATCATATAAACACCTCGCTATAAAGTGGCCTTTTTCAGTATCCCTATTATAGCACAGGAAAGTGTACTAAAGCAAGTACAAAAATGTACAAGAATACGCACTAGAGTTAGTGCATATTGCATATTGCAATATGCACTAAATATAGTACAATATAAACATAGCAAGGGGCGGTACAAACAGAAAGGAACCGCCAAATGAAAAGTAAAGAGTTTGAAAAGTTAAGCCCGAAATCAAAACAGCAATACTTCAACCTTTACATCGCGTGGATGCAGTTAAAAAACAAAAAGGCCAGATGGAGACCCGTTCAAAAGTAACCATCTAACCTTTAGCCGCTAAGAGACTACAACCGCCCCTTGCTTACTTTTTATTATAATCAATTTGGCGGGAAAAATCAAGGCCATGGGAGGGCCTACTATATGAAAAATTATTTTTCATCAGATTATGCTGTTGCCGAATGGCTTCCAGATGCGTGCGCACGCGAATGTGCACGCGGTTTCTGCGGCCATGCGGCGCTTACAGTCCAACAGCTTGAATTTCTTCTTGCGCTTGCACAGGGCGCGTCTGCGCTGATCTGACAGGGGGATTTGACATGCCGCGCATCTTTAAGCATCTGACACGCACCGACAGACTGCGCATTGAAAAATGCTTAAACGAGGGGTACACATACCGCCAAATAGCGGATGTACTGCGCGTGCATATCAGCACGATTTATCGAGAAGTCAAGAAGGGCGAGTATCAGCGTTTGAACGGCGCAACTTATGAATTTTATCCCGCGTATAGCCCCGATATAGCCGAAGAACGCTATCAAGCAAATTTGAGCGCGAAAGGCGCAGATTTGAAGATCGGGAACGATCACGAATTTGCCGCATACATACAGAACAAAATCAAATATGAAAATCGTTCCCCGGCTGCTGCTTTGGCTGACATAGCCTTAGAGGGGCGCACATTCAAAACATCTGTGTGCGTAACTACGATTTACAGTTACATTTCAAAGGGCGTTTTTGCGTCTTTGACGGATTCAGATCTTCCGGACAAACCAAAGCGCCACCGCAAGGCGAAGGAAAACAAAAAGGGTTCCCGCCCGCCACGCGGCGAAAGCATTGAAAAGCGCCCGGAAGCTATCGACAACCGCGAAGAATTCGGGCACTGGGAAATGGACACCGTGTACAGCGCCGCAGAAACAAGTCTGCGCGCGTTGCTGGTTCTGACGGAGAGAAAGACCCGCAAGGAAATCATCATCGTTATGCCCGACAGAACAGCAAAAAGCACCGTTCTTGCCTTGAATCGGTTAGAACGGCGCTTCGGTGCCAAGTTTCGTAAAATCTTTAAATCAATTACTGTAGACAATGGAACTGAATTTTCCGATCTGGAAGGGATGAAAAAATCTATACTGTACAGCGGACTTCGCACGAAGTTCTACTACTGTCACCCGTACAGTTCATGGGAGCGCGGTTCAAACGAAAATCTAAACCGCATGATTCGGCGGAAATTCCCGAAAGGCACAAGCTTTGCAGATGTGACACGGAAACAGGTTCAGAATGTCGAAGATTGGATGAACAACTATCCCCGCAAAGTCCTTGGCTATCTGACTGCCGAAATGGCGTACCAAGCGTGCGTTGCCGCCCTTTAAAAAAAATAAATTATGAAATTTTCGCATTTACTCTTGACATTCACCATGATTTTCGTCTCGTCGATCCTACTTTTTGCAATCACCATGCTGCCGGATAACATAAAAATCGGCACCTGCTTTTGAGGCAGGTGCCGATTTCTGTTACCCTATAATGCGCTTGAATTTTGGCGTAAGTTAGGCGCAAATTCGCTTTTGCGCATCCAAAAAGTCAAGCAATTTCAAGGCCTTGCGGCGTCTCTTAGTACATGCCGCCCATGTCAGGGGCCGGAGCAGCCGGAGCCGGGGGTTCCGGCAGGTCAGCGACAAGGCTCTCGGTGGTCAGGACCATCGCGGCGACGCTGGCAGCGTTCTCCAGAGCGGAACGAGTGACCTTGGTCGGGTCGACGATACCGGCCTCGATCATATCCTCGACGTACTCCTCCTTCTGGGCATCAAAGCCATAGTTGGGCTTGTTGGCCTTCAGGATGTTGTCGATAACGACGCTGCCCTCGAGGCCAGCGTTGGCAGCGATCTGGCGCAGAGGAGCCTCCAGCGCTTTGCGGACGATCTTAGCACCAGTGCGCTCGTCGCCCTCCAGCTCGCCGACCAGCTTGTCGACAGCGGGGATGGCGTTGATGGTGGCCGTGCCGCCGCCAGCGACGATGCCTTCCTCAACAGCGGCCTTGGTCGCGTTCAGGGCATCCTCGATGCGCAGCTTCTTGTCCTTCATCTCGACCTCGGTAGCGGCACCGACCTTGATGACGGCAACGCCGCCGGCCATCTTGGCCAGGCGCTCCTGCAGCTTCTCGCGGTCAAAGTCAGAGGTCGCAACGGCGATCTGGCTGCGGATCTGGGCAACACGGTCTGCGATAGCCTGCTTGTCACCGGCACCGCCGACGATGGTGGTGTTCTCCTTGGTGACCTTGACCTGGCGGGCCTTGCCGAGCAGCTGCATGGTGGCGTCCTTCAGCTCATAGCCCAGGTCGCTGCTGATAACCGTGCCGCCGGTCAGGGTGGCGATATCCTGCAGCATCTCCTTGCGGCGGTCACCAAAGCCGGGTGCCTTGACAGCGACAACGTTCAGGCCGCCGCGCAGACGGTTGATGATGAGGTTGGACAGAGCGTCGCCCTCGACATCCTCTGCAATGATCAGCAGCTTGCGGCCGGACTGGATGACCTGCTCGAGCAGAGGAACCACATCCTGGAATACGCTGATCTTCTTGTCGGTGATCAGGACAGAGCAGTCGTCGTAGACGGTCTCCATCTTCTCGGTATCGGTGACCATGTAGGGGGTCACATAGCCGCGGTCAAACTGCATGCCCTCGACGACCTCGGTGTAGGTCTCGGCAGTGGTCTTGTTCTCCTCGATGGTGATAACACCGTCAGCGGTGACCTTCTCCATTGCGTCAGCGATCAGCTGACCGATCTCGGCATCGCCTGCAGAGACAGTGCCGACACGGGCAATGTCCTTGCTGCCGTTGACCTTCTGGCTGTGCTGCTTGACAGCGTCGACAGCAGCGGCGACGGCCTTCTGCATGCCGCGCTTGATGTCCATCGGGTTTGCACCGGCGGTGACGTTCTTCATGCCCTCATTGACGAAGGCCTGCGCCAGAACGGTAGCGGTGGTCGTACCGTCACCGGCGGCGTCGTTCGTCTTGGTGGCGACCTCGCGAACGAGCTGTGCGCCCATGTTCTCGAACTCGTCCTTCAGCTCGATCTCCTTGGCGATGGTGACACCGTCATTGGTGATGAGCGGGCTGCCGAACTTCTTGCTCAGCACAACATTGCGGCCCTTGGGACCCAGGGTGACCTTAACGGTGTTGGCCAGCTGGTCGATACCTGCGCAAAGCGCCTTGCGGGCATCCTCGCCCTGCTTGATCTGTTTAGCCATAATGAATCTCTCCTTTTATCTGAAAGAAATCGGTGAAATCAAATTTACTCGACGATTGCAAGGATGTCGCTCTGGCGGACGATGGTGCATTCCTCGCCGTCAACCTTGACCTCGGTGCCGGAGTACTTACTGGTCAGGACCTTGTCGCCGACCTTGACGATCATCTCAACGTCCTTGCCATCCACATTGCCGCCGGGGCCGACTGCGATGACCTCGGCAACCTGGGGCTTCTCCTTGGCGGAGCCGGACAGGATCAGGCCGCCCTTGGTGGTTTCTTCTTCTTCGACCAGCTTAATGACAACGCGGTCTGCAAGAGGTTTGATTTTCATAGTGGAAGTTCCTCCCTATAAAAGATTTCTCTTTTGATTTTTAGTTTAGCACTCAATCTCTCTGAGTGCTAAATATATAATACTCACTTTACTGCAAAAAATCAAGTGTTTTCTATATAAAATTTTTGTGAACAAAAACACACCGGCGCATTCCTGCACCGGTGTGTTTGCAAATTATTGCTGGGACGCCATATTTTTGTAGCGCGGGCGCATCATGCCATGCTCGATGTGTGGCTCGCCCCCTGCCACCGTATCCGCATCGATGGTCACCTTTGTGATGGTGGCGTCCGACGGGATGTCGTACATGATCGGAATCAGCAGTTCTTCGACGACGCTGCGCAGACCGCGGGCACCGCTCTTGCGCTCCACCGTTTTCTTGGCGATGGCGTGCAGCGCGTCCTCGGTAAAGACGAGCTCGGCATTGTCGAGGTGGAACAGCTCCTTGTACTGGCGCACAATGCTGTTCTTCGGCTCGGTCAGAACTCGGACAAGAGCTTCCTCGTCCAACGGGTCAAGCACCGTCACAACGGGCAGACGGCCGATCAGCTCGGGGATGAGACCGAACTTGACGAGGTCGTCAGGCTCGACCTTCTTCAGCAGCTTCTGGCGTGTCTCATCCTTGTCCAGCGTTGTGCGCAGCTGGCTGCCAAAGCCGAGGGAGGCGTTGTCGGTGCGCTTCTGAATGAGCTTTTCCAGCCCATCGAACGCACCGCCGCAGATGAACAGGATATTCTTCGTGTTGATCTGGATGAACTCCTGCTGCGGGTGCTTGCGTCCGCCGTTGGGCGGCACGTTGCTGACCGTGCCCTCCACGATCTTCAGCAGCGCCTGCTGTACACCCTCACCGCCGACGTCACGGGTGATGGAGGGGTTCTCGCTCTTGCGGGTGATCTTGTCGATCTCATCGACGTAGATAATGCCGATCTCGGCGCGGGCGACGTCAAAATCCGCCGCCTGAATGAGCTTGAGCAGGATGTTCTCGACATCCTCGCCGACGTAGCCTGCCTCGGTGATCGTCGTGGCGTCCGCGATGGCGAACGGCACATTGAGCATCCTGGCCAGCGTCTGGGCCAGCAGCGTCTTGCCGGTGCCGGACGGGCCGAGCATCAGCACGTTGGACTTCTGCAGCTCCACGTCGCTGCTCTCGCGGGAGAGAATGCGCTTGTAGTGGTTGTAGACAGAGACAGCCAGCACCTTTTTGGCGGCATCCTGCCCGATAACATACTGATCCAGCCCCGCCTTGATCTCGGCGGGGGTCAGGATATTGATGCTCTCGAGCGGGTCATAGTCATAGTCCGCACCGGGCTGCGCGGCTGTGCGGCGGCGATTCCGCGGCATACCGGCGCGCGGCGGGGCCGGGCGCTCGCCGTCCTTGTACAGGGCATTGTTGCACATATCCAGGCAGTCCTTGCAGATATTGACGCCGGGGCCAATGATCAGCTGCTCTACCTCATTTTGCGTCCGCCCGCAGAAGCTGCAGACGAGCTCGCGTCCTTTTCCGTCCTTGCCGGACGTTTGATTTGCCATGTTGTTCCCCCGAATCAGTGTTTATAGAGGATGTCGTCGATCAGGCCGTACTCCTTCGCCTGCTGCGCGGTCATATAGTTGTCGCGCTCGGTGTCACGGGTGATGACGTCCAGCGGCTGGCCGGTGTACTGGCTGAGCAGCGTGTTCATCTTCTCGCGGATGCGCACGATGTGGTCAGCGTGGATCTTGATGTCGGTAGCCTGGCCGGAGATACCCTGCCCGCCGATAAGCGGCTGGGGGATCAGGATCTCGGAGTTCGGCAGGGCAAAGCGCTTGCCCTTGGTGCCGCTGGCCAGCAGGAAAGAGCCCATCGAGGCCGCCATGCCGACGCAGATGGTGGAGACATCGCACTTGATGTAGTTCATCGTGTCGTGGATAGCCATACCGTCAGAGATCGAGCCGCCGGGGCTATTGATATAGAAGTAGATGTCCTTCTCCGGGTCCTGGCCCTCGAGGTACAGCAGCTGTGCCACGATGACGCTGGCGGAGGCGGAGTTGACGTCCTCGCTCAGCACAATGATGCGGTCATTGAGCAGGCGGGAGAAGATGTCATAGCTGCGCTCACCGCGCGCAGTCTGTTCGACAACATAAGGTACAAGGCTCATTCTGGTTTCCCTCCTTGGTGCTTTAGATAAAGTATGGGTGATGACAAAGGAACCGATACGGCGGCATAGCTGCGCAACCGTACCGGCCCTTTTACTCAATGTTTACGGATGCCCGCAGGGTGATTACTCGCCCTTGGTCTCCTCTTCCTTCGGCTCCTCGTCCTGCTTGGCGGCAGCCTTCTTGGTGGTCTTGCGGGTGGTCTTTTTGGCAGGCTTCTTCTCCTCGGCAGCACCGGCGACGATGTTGGCCTTGGACTTCACGAAGTCGATTGCCTTGTTGACAGCCAGATCCTTCTTGACGGCGGCAGCATCGACCAGGCTCTTGACCTTGTCAGCCTCCATCTGGTAAGCATCGGCAATGCGCTTGATCTCGGCCTCGAACTCCTCCTCGGTAGCCTCGATGGACTCCTTGGCGACGATAGCCTCCATGGCCAGGCGCATCTTGACCTGCTTGTCGGCCTGCTCACGGAACTGCTCCTTGAACTGCTCCATGGTCATGCCCATATACTGCAGGTACTGCTCGAGCTTGAGGCCCTGCTGGGAGATGCGATACTGGAAGTCCTGCACCAGCTCCTCGATGCGGCTCTCGATCATGGCGTCGGGGATCTCGGCCTTCATGCCGCCCACGACCTGGTCGATCAGGTCGTTCTCGACCTTCTGGTCAGCCTGCTTCTCGTGGTTGGTCTCGATGCCCTTGCGGATGGAGTCCTTCAACTCGTCGAGAGTGTCGTACTCGCTGACGTCCTTGGCAAAGTCGTCGTCCAGCTCGGGCAGCTCCTTGTACTGGACCTCATGCAGCTTGATCTTGAAGGTGGCGTCCTTGCCGGCCAGCTCCTCAGCCTGGTACTCCTCGGGGAACTTGACGTTGACGTCGAACTCCTCGCCGGCCTTGTGGCCGACGACCTGCTCCTCGAAACCGGGGATGAAGGAGCCGGAGCCCAGCACCAGAGAGTAGTGCTCGGCCTTGCCGCCCTCGAAAGCGACGCCGTCAACGAAGCCCTCGAAGTCGATGTCAACGGTGTCGCCGTTCTCGGCAGCACCATCACGGGTCAGCAGACGGCCATTGCGGTCCTGCATGCGCTTGATCTCGGCGTCAACATCAGCCTCGTCAACAGTCTTGACATCTTTGTTGACGGTTAAACCGGTGTACTCGCCCAGCTCGACCTCGGGCTTGACGGCGACCTTGACCTTCAGGGTAGCGCCCTCGTCCTCGGACATGGAGACGACCTCGGGGTCAGGACGGCCAACGACCTCGATACCGGCCTCCTTGACGGCGGCCTCGTAGTTTTCGGGGAACAGGTCGTTGATGGCGTCATACTGGAACAGGTCCTTGCCATACATCTTCTCGATCATGGCCTTGGGAGCCTTGCCCTTGCGGAAGCCGGGGATGGCGTACTTCTTGCCCTCGCGCTTGAAAGCGGTATTGACAGCAGATTTGAAGGTCTCCGCGTCAATGGAGAACTGCAGTTCGACCATGCTCTTTTCGAGCTTTTCACAGGAAATCAGTTTCATTTATAAATTCCTCCAAAAATAGATGTACATAAAAATACAAGTTATTATACCATGCCTGTGCGGAAAATACCAGTCTTTTTTGAATTTTTTAACAAATCAGACGGTAATTTCTGATTTTTCACGGGAAAATACCGCCGCCAGACAGAAAACCAGCGGCAGACACCCCGCCACAGGCAGGAAATAGCGCATACAGTCATTGACCGGGGACGCAATGCAGGTCAGCCAGAAGATGCCAAGGCAGATAAAAACCGGCAGCACAGGCTTTGCTTTGCAGCGCGCCAGCCAGAGACCAAGCACGGCAGTCAGCCACGCCATGAACCCGATGGACGTTGTAAGCCCCACGAGCGGCAGCTTTTCAAATGCCGAGAGCGCCTGTACAAAAGCATACCGCAGATAGCCGGATTTATCAAGATAGTGGACGTTCATTTCAGACATTTCCATGCAAATGTCATTATTGAACGTGTAGTAATCGTTGATGGCGCGGCATTTCGTGATGGTGTAATACCCGTGGGAGTTTGCGTGCGTTGCTTCAAAATAGCAGACCGGGTGCTTGAGCAGCATTTTGGCCCAGACCAGCATATAGCGGGCCAGGTCCCCCTTACCGGGATTTTTGTAGTACTGCTTGACGCCGTCGGACAGCTCCGGCATGTAGCTTTGGGCAATGGCGTCGTAGTCGAGGACCTTCTCGATGGCAGTGCGCTCGTCGCCGGTGACTTCATTGCCGTAGTCGCGGATATAGCGGGCGGTCTGCTGCATCGGGACCGAGAGCGCCTCCCCCACGCTGCCTGCTGGGATGTCGAGGACTTTTTCGGTGAACGTGTCAAACCCGAACGAGCCGACACAGACGGCCAGCAGCACCGCCAGCACGGGGCGGCGCAGACGCTTTTCACTCACGGTGAAGGCCGACGCCAGCAGCATCGGCACAGCGGCATAGATGCCGTTTTTGCGCAGCAGGCAGCAGAGCACGCCGAGCACCGCGTAAGCGGTCAGGCGCGGGCGGCTTCCCTGCCATTCCTGCGGAAAGAGCAGCAGGTCGGCGGTTTTCAGCACGAACAGGACGAACAGTCCCGTGTAGAGCGTATCCTTGACCTGCGTCTGGATGAACGCGCCCCAGATGGGGTCGAGCGCAAAGAACGCTGTGACCGCATACTGCACACCGCGGGAGCAGCCGAGCTTGGCGGCAAAGGCCGTTACCTGCCCGAACACCCACGCGCAGACGAGAAACTGCAATACTATGTAGAGAAACACACCGAGATTGTCGCTGCCCAGCGCACGGCCCAGCCGGAACAGCCAGCCGTGCAGCCAGGTAGAGAGCACCGTATGGTGGGCGGTCATCTCCTGCACCCCAAGCACCTGCGAGATCTGCCCCCAGGAGTCCCAGTCCACGGAGCCGGGCCAGAACACGGCGACCCACGGCAGCCACGCCGCGCCGATGAGCAGCGACGACGCGCGGCCCGGTGCCTTGGCGAACCACGCTGCGAAGCGGGTCTGCGGGAAGTCCTCCCCGACCGTCCGGCTGCGGCCCAGCAGGGCGTACAGCCCCCAGACCGCGTGGTAGAACAGCACCGCGTACCCGGCCATGCAGAGCACGCCGACGCAGAGCTGATACGGATTTTTAAAGACAAACGCCCAGCTGCCCAGCTTGCAGATGCTCAGGCCCAATACCTCAGCAATGCCAAAGACAATGCTCAGCATCAACTCCGTGCGCTTGGGTTTCGCCTCACGCTGACCGCGCACCCAGCAGAGCAGCACGGCCAACCCCGCGGCGGAAGGCCCCCAGGCCCAGCCGTCCAGCGGAAAATTCTGGTGCAGCATGACCAGCGCCGCAAGCCAGCCGGGCACGGCGTCAAGGTCGAGGCCCGTTGTCTCGTACTGCATGCCGATCAGCAGATCCGCGCGGGCGGTTTCCCAGTCCGGCACCGTAATGACGGCGGACAGTGTTACCGCGCACAAGACCCCCAGCAGCAGCGCCGTGACAATGCTTTTTGTTTTCTGCTTCATCCGCATCACCTGATTTTATACGGGCAGAACGACAGACCGTCGGCGGAGATCAGCCGGTAGGTGATGCCGTCGCGCTCGCCCTGCGTTGCGTAGCGTATGGACTTGCCGTGCAGGTGGCCGTAGTAGCACTCGGTCACGCCGAACTCATTCAGCACATCCACCAGCTCCTGCGCCTGTGCGCCGGGGTAGATGGGCGGGTAGTGGAGAAAAACGATTTTTTCTGCCGCATCCCCCGCCGCCTGCAAGGACATGCGCAGACGGCCCGCCTCCCGCGCCATGAGCTTTTCGCCCTGGGCGGCAACGTCGTCAAACGGCCAGCCGCGGGTGCCGCACAGCGCCACATTGCCCACAGTGCAGGCGTTGTTGTGCAAAATATGCAGCGTGTCAAAGCCGTTGGCAGTCAGGAAGTTCTCCATCTTGCGGGTCGTCGTCCACCAGTAGTCATGGTTGCCCTTTAAGAGCCACTTTTGGCCCGGCAGGTTTTGGATAAAGGCAAAATCCGCTTTTGTGTCGTTCAGGTTCATGGCCCAGCTGGTGTCACCCGCCAGAACAACGGTGTCGTCCGGGCCGATCAGCTTGCGCCAGCTGGCTTCCAGTCGGGGCAGATACCCCTCCCACCCCGGGAAAACGTCCATGGGCTTGTCCGTTCCCAGCGAGAGGTGCATATCCCCGATTGCAAAGATGGCCATAGGGCCCTCACTTTCTAGTTGTTGCTTTTAACGAAGAGCCGCGGTGCGGATGTCGGCGGGCTGCAGCACGGTCTTGAACCGTACCTCGAGCTTATCCAGCTCGCGCAGCGAGGCGGGAGCCTCGGCACCGGTCCCGGCGGTCAGCGCGGCCATGGCGGCGAAGTCGCTGGCGGGGGGCTCCACGCCCAGAGCCGTCAGGACGTCACGCGGGAACTTGAACGGACTGGCCGTGGAGAGCACGACCATCGGCGCGTCGGTGCGCCGGGTCTCGGCCACGCGGAAGGCCACGGCGGTGTGGGTGTCGCAGAGGTAGTGGTCACCGTCAAAGCGGGCCTTGATTTCAGCAGCACCGTCGGCATCGTCGGCGTAGCCTGCGGCGAAGCTCTGCTGGATTTTTGCCAGCGTCTCGGCGTCAACGGTGTACTTGCCGGTGGCGGAAAGCTCCTGCATCCAACCCGCGACCTTTTCGCTGCTGCCGCTGACGTGGTAGAGCAGACGCTCGAGGTTCGAGGAGATCAGGATGTCCATCGACGGCGAGGTCGTCTTGTAGAAGGTGCGGCGGGCGTCATAGGTGCCGGTGCGCAGGAAGTCGGTCAGGACATTGTTCTTGTTGGACGCGCAGACCAGCCTGCCCACGGGCAGACCCATCTGCTTGGCGTAGTAGCCCGCCAGAATGTCACCGAAGTTGCCGGTGGGCACGCAGAAATCCACAGGCTTGCCCCATTCGACTGCGCCCTGCTCGGCCAGACGGAAGTAGGCGTAGAAGTAGTAGACGATCTGCGGCACGAGGCGGCCCCAGTTGATGGAGTTGGCGCTGGACAGGCGGATGCCGCGCTTTTCCAGCTCGGCGGCGACGTCGGCGTCGGCAAAGACCTTCTTGACGCCGGTCTGGGCATCGTCAAAGTTGCCCTGCACGGCGTAGACCTGCACGTTTTCGCCCTTCTGGGTCGCCATCTGCAGATGCTGGATCTCGCTTGTGCCGTCGTTCGGGTAAAATACCTCAATTTCAATGCCGTCGAGGTCGGCGTAGCCCGCCAGCGCGGCCTTGCCGGTGTCGCCGGAGGTTGCCACCAGAATGCGGGTCGTCTCGGTGCGGCCCAGCATCTTCTTGGCCTCGACGAGCAGCTTCGGCATGAGCTGCAGGGCGTAGTCCTTGAAGGCGCAGGTCGGGCCGTGCCACAGCTCGAGAGAATACAGGCCGTCGCGGACCTTGACGGTCTCGCCCGCCTTGCCGCCAAAGGCAGCGCCGTAGGTAGATGCCGTTGCGGTGTGCAGGAAATCAGCGCTGTAATCGGTCAGAAAACCGGCCAGGACCTTTTCGGCCAGCTCGGGATAGGAGAGATTTTTCCATGCGTCCAAATCGGCCTGGGGGAAGGTCTCCGGCACGAACAGACCGCTCTGCGGTGCCAGACCGCGGACGATAGCCTCCTGTGCGGAAACGCGGAGTGCGGAATCTCTGGTGCTCAAATACTGCATACGTTTACACCCTTTCTCTTATTCTCTTTCCTCTATATGTATAAGCCTTTTTGGCGCTATACCTTATATACTGTGCAGGCACATTTTGTAGGGACAGCCGGAGCAGTCGTCCAGTGTCCCGTTGCGCAGGCCGATCTCCGTGATATCACAGCGGTCCTCCAGGTGGGACCGGACCCGGCCCCACAGGGCCAGGGTGTTGGAGGTGGTGCGGCTGGGGG
>ERZ780137.204-NODE-204-length-59243-cov-4.802122_pt1 | contig 59243 bp, 72 predicted proteins | sample MGYA00511020_ERZ780137 | MGnify/ENA primary metagenome ERZ780137 (study PRJEB29588, sample SAMEA2157917) | human gut metagenome | biome: human gut; feature: human-associated habitat; material: faeces | place: Denmark | collected 2008/2010 ... | reverse complement strand
GCCCAGGCCGATAAAGGCCACATCGCTGCCTGCCTGGGTCACTTCATAGGTGTTCAGCTTGCCAAAGTCCTTGGTGACTGCCTTGCCGTCGGAGAGTACGCCGCAGGCCGGTACGCGAATAGCTACCGGGTGCTCCCGTTGCGTCATGCTCCAGTGCAGCATGGCAAAATACTCCTCCTTGGTGGTGGGGGCCAGGTACACCAGGTTGGGAATGTTGGAGATCATGGGAATGTCAAAGATGCCCAGGTGGGTCACATCGTTCATACCGTACACAGAGGCGGCGAACACCAGCAGGGTGGCCGGGTTGTTATTGATGCACAGGTCCTGGCTCAGCTGGTCATAGGTGCGCTGCAAAAAGGAACTGTACACGCCATACACCGGCTTGGCACCGCCGGCAGCCAGTCCGCTGGCCAGCGCTACGGCGGTCTCCTCGGCAATGCCCACATCCATGAATTGTTTGCCTGCCTGCTTACGCAGATCCTCGGTAAAGCCGAATACGGTGGGGGTGCCGGAGGTGATGGCCACCACTTTGGGGTCCTTTTGCATTTCACCCAGCAGATACCGGGCGGTCAGATCGCCGTAGTCCTCGCCCTCAAAGTGCACTGTGCTCTCGCCGGTTTTAGGGTCGAAGGGCATACACCAGTGCCAGTTCTCCTTGTGGGTCTCTGCCGGGGCGTAGCCCTTGCCTTTCTCGGTGACAATGTGCACCACTACCGGGTGGTCGCAGTCCTTGACCTGCTGAAAGGTCTCAATCAGCGCGTCTGTGTGATTGCCCTCCGGTTGGAATACATAATCAAGCCCCATAGCGCGGAACAGGTTGCACTCTGCCTTGCCGCTGGTTTGGCGCAGCAGCTCCAAATTTTTGTAAATGCCGCCGTGGTTCTCTGCAATGGACATACCGTTGTCGTTCACCACGATGATCAGATTGCTGTCCATCTCGCCGGCCAGGTCCAGCCCCTCCAGCGCCTCGCCGCCGGACAGAGAGCCGTCGCCGATAATGGCCACCACATTGTGGTGCTCGCCCTTGGCGTCCCGTGCTTTTGCCAAGCCGCAGGCCAGGCTGACGGAGGTGGAAGTGTGGCCCAGCGTAAAGGGGTCGTGGGCGCTCTCCTGTGGCGCGCTGTACCCGGTAATATCGTCATACCGGGCCGGGTCTAAGAAGCCGTAGCTGCGCCCGGTAAGCATCTTGTGGGGATAGGTCTGGTGCGACACATCAAAGACAAACCGGTCCTTGGGGGAGTCAAACACCGTGTGCAGGGCAATGGTGGCCTCCACCAGTCCCAGATTAGGACCGCAGTGGCCGCCGTGGTGGCTGAGTTTTTGAATCAGCGCGGTGCGCATTTCTGCCGCCAGGGCTGTGCGCTCTGGGCTGTTTAAGGCTTTTACATCGGCAGGGCCGTTGATCTTTTCCAAATACATTTTGCGTTTCCTCCTTTTGTTAATCCCAGGTGAGCTTGCCGGTTTTTACCGCCACCTGGTAGCGAGAGATCTTGTACTCCAATTTGTCCAGCATACGTTGCGTGTCTGCCATTTGGGCCTCCAGTGCGGCTTTTTGGTCCAGCAGCAGTTGCAGCCGGTCGGGAATGGTGCTGTCGCCCTGCATATAGAGCCGCACATACTCGATCATCCCCTCTACCGGCAGACCGGCGCTGCGCATACAAATGGCCAGTTCTACCCAGCCAAGATCGTCCTCTTGATAATCCCGAATGCCGCCGCCTGTGCGGTGCACCTGGGGGATCATACCCACCCGCTCGTAGTAGCGCAGGGTGTCTTGGGAAATGTTGTACTTTTCGCTGACTTCTTTAATGGTCATAGGCTCACCTCGTTTCAAGGGTAGTATATACCTTGGAGTTGACTCTAAGTCAAGACTTTTTTGAACTTTTTTTGATTTCCGTAAAAAAAGCAGCCGATTTTTATCGACTGCTTTATGTTTGGATTTACTTGATAATCAGCTGGCGGCGGTCTGCCGGGGTTAGGCGAATGTTTGGTGCAAAGGGGGTGTCGCCCCGATTTTCTACCTGCACGGTAACGGTATCGGCAGCACAAGCAACGGTAAAGACCGCGTCCACGCAGTGGCCGTCCCGGTAGGCATAGGTGTGGCCGTCATCATCAAAGTAGCGGCTTTGGAAGGTGCCGTTGGCAATGGGATAGACGGTGAACTGCACCCGACTGGGCTTTTGGAACCCGGTAGGCCCAATGTCCAGAGGAAATACGCAGCCGCCACGCACAAAATAGGGCACGGTGCCGGTGGCCGGAATATGCAGAGCCACCGTTTGCCCGCCGGGGTAACACCGGTCGTCCTTGTACCAGATTTCACCGGACGGCAAGTAAACTTCTATATCCTCTATGCCCTGATCCAGTACGCAGGCTGCCAGCAGGTCGCGCCCCAGCAAAAACGCAGGATCGTCCGGATGGATTTGCCGGTCGTCATAATAGAGGCACAGGGGTGCCTGTAAGGGGAGTTCCTCCTGCACGCTGCGGTAGGCGGTGCTGTAATAGTAGGGCAGCAGAGCCTTACGCTGGTCAAACAGGGCATGCACACTGTCTATCACCTCCGGATAGCTCCAGGGCATGGTGGCGGAGCCGTCCGCGTTCCAGGAATGAATGGTAAAGCGGGGCTCAAATACACCGTGCTGGATCCAGCGCAGCAGCAGCTCCTTGGAAGGCATTTCCCCGGAAAAACCGCCCAGATCGTGGCCGTAAAAGTAAAAGCCGGACAAGCTCAGGGTCATGCCTACATAGTGACAGTAGCGCAGATCGTGGAAGGATGTATAGTTGTCACCGCTCCAGGTTTGGGCCAACCGTCGCAGACCGATCCCGGCACTGCGGGTAGAAAGGAACGGCCGTTCTGCCGGGCGCATTTCCATTTGAGCCTGATAGGAACTGAGCACCATTAAGTAGGTGAGCGCCGGGCGAATATGGGCAGCCGGGGCCGCCTTGCCGCCAAAGCCCACAGCCACGGCGGTGGGGTCCTGAATGTCAAATTCGTTATTGTCGTTCCAAGTGGCGTCCATGCCGTTTTGCAGCAGCTTTTCCGTCACCTGATCGTGCCAAAAGGCAAAGGCCTCCGGGTTCGTAAAGTCCAGGTAACTGCCCAGACCATCCCAAAACTGGGTAACATAGGGGCTGCCGTCTGCATTCTTGACAAACAGGCCCTTGGCCGCCAGGTCATCGTACATCGGGTGGCTGGTTAGGAACGCCGGCTTGATGTTGGGAATCAGGTGCACCCCGGCGGTGTTGAATTTACCGATAAACCGTGCCGGGTCCGGGAACTTCTCTCTGTTCCAGTGGAACACGCAGCGCTGGTTGCCGATGGCGGTGTAGCCGGAGGACAGATAAAACCCGCTGCAATTCAGATCCAGCGCCCGCACTTTGGCAAGGAACGCGTCCATCTTTTCTTCTGACTTGGGGGCGTCCGTATAAGCCATGGTGCTGGCGCAGTAGTCAAAGCTCCACTTGGGGGGCAGCGGCTGGCGGCCCACTGTGCGGCAAAACTGCTGCAAGATCTCTAACTTGCTGCCAAAGAATACATAGTACACCAGGCAGTCTTCAGCAGAGCGATAATACTTAAACGGCGGGTAGTAGTTGTTGATCTCCCGGCCCAGATCCATCTCACCGGGGGCCGTGGTGTCATAGAAAATGCCGTAGCAGCCCACGCTGTTTTGGCAGATGTAAAAGGGCGTGTGCTTGTAAAGCGGGTCTGTCATGGCGGCATCAAAGCCCATGCTGTCCGCTGTGTCTATGCGAAAGCGTCGCCCGGCTTTGTTCACGCTGCCGCCCTTATCGCCCAGGCCGTAGATCCGCTCATCCCGCTCCCGCGTGATGTAATGGGTGGCGCCGGTGCCAAACTCTTTGTCCAAATTATAGGCCAGCGGCCCTCGATCCGCAAAGAGCACCCGATCGCCGATCTTGTAGGTGAGCAGCAGATTGTGGAGATCCAGCTCTGCCGTTACCCCGCAAGGCAGGGCAAAGGCGGTGCCGTTATCGGTCTCCGTGACTGTGGGCGCTGCCGGCTGAAAACCCACGGTACTCAGTCGCGCTCTGCCCTGGGGGCCGATGGACGCGTTGTCCGGGTCAATATTAAAGGTGGGCAGCAGGTCGTCTGCGTTACGATAGAGCGCCACACGCAGGCAGCTGCCGGAGAGAAAGTCCAACTGCGCCTGCCAGCCGTCGGCGGCGTAAGTGCGCCCGGTGGGCGTGGCGGTGGTTTGGGTAAAGTTGTGGTCAAATTTCATTTATACCGGTCCTTTGTTATGAAGTGTTTCTTTAATGAGACGGCCGTCCGGGAAGGGCGCCATGCGGCTGGGGTCACCAAAGCGCATGACCTTGGCGGTGCCTGCTTTCCAGCGGGGCAGGGCGTTGCAGTTGGGATTGCCGCACTTGACAAAGTTGGCAAAGGCCGCCACCATTTGGCGTGAGATCTCCCTGTCCGTATCGGTAAAGGGTCGCCAGTTGTTTTGCAGTGTGCCAAAGGCATAAAGCAGGTCTGCCGTGTGCCAGGCGCCGTAGTTGTCGCCGGGCAGATCTCGGTCAAAACAATAGGCGTAGCAGGGGCTGCCCTTGTCGTCATGCGCCCAGCGGCGGATCAGACCGGACACAAGGACCGGAATCATATCCGCGTTGGTCATGCCCAGGATCTTTGGCATTTTGGGTATGGTGCGCATATTGAATGTGGCTTTGGTCAGCAGCTTGCCATCAAACACAGGGAAGGTGTAGAGCATACTGAGTTTGTCGCTTTTACAGGCGTCCAGCCAGGCGTAATACAGGGTGCGGGCGTCTGTTTGGCGCAGGGTGTTCATATCCGCTGCCCCGGCGTTTTGGCAGATTTGATCCCAGAATTTACCCACCTTTTCAATGGATTGGGGGCGTGCGGCTGCCCGTTGCAGCCCCGGTCCGCTCATCATAATGGCGCCTTGGTACCAGTCCCGGCACAGGGGAGAGGAGATGAGAATATCCACACTCATTGCCCCGGCGCTCTGCCCCAGCAGCGTTACGCGGTGGGGGTCGCCGCCCAGGGCGGCAATGTTGCGGCGCACCCAGCGGATCGCCTCCAGCTGGTCGTATAGCCCGTAGTTGCCGCAGGTGCCGTCCGCCTCTTTCAGCTGCGGGTGGGCGCAAAAGCCATAGGGTCCCAGCCGGTAATTCATGGCTACGAAGATCACGCCTTTTTTGGCGTAAGCGGTGCCGCTGATGTGGCGCTCGTCGGTGGAGCCGCCGGTAAAGCTGCCCCCGTGAATGTAAATGAGCACCGGGCAGTCCTTGGCATCCTTAGGCGCCCAAATGTTCAGGTACTGGCAGTCCTCACTGTAAGTGAAATGGCAGCCTACCCGAAATTCTTTACTGTAAAAAGGATTGACCTTGGTATCCTCGTCAAAGCCCCGGTGCTGGTAGCAGCAGGCACCGAATTGGGTGGCGTTGTAAACGCCCTCCCAGTGCTCTACCGGTCGGGGATATTCCCAACGGGCGGCGGTGGCGTAGCGAATGCCCCGGTACTCCAGGTGGTCCTCCAGTTCCAGCCCTTGCAGTGCACCGCAGGGCGTGGTGCGGGTAATGGTTTGCATATTGATTCCCCCTTATATCTGTTCATTCTCATTATATAGGACTACCTCTGCAAAATCAATTCTCTATGGAAAAAACTGTACCCGGGCGAAAAAAGGGACGGCGGCTTGCAATGCCCTTGCGTTTATGATAAAGTGAACTTAATGTGCGCGGCACAGATGAAGGAGAACTGATATGAAGTTTTTGCATTTATCCGATCTGCACCTGGGCAAGCGGGTGCACGGCTTTTCTATGCTGGAGGATCAGGCGTATATTCTGCAGCAGATCCTTGACTGCATTGCCGCAGAGCAGCCGGACGGTGTGCTGATCTGCGGAGATATTTATGACAAGGCGGTGCCGTCGGCGGAGGCTGTGGCATTGTGCGACGATTTCTTTTATCATTTGGCGCAGCGAAAGGTGCCGGTGTTTGCCATCAGCGGCAACCACGACTCCCCGGAGCGGCTGGCCTTTGGCAGTCGGCTTATGGATGGCAGCGGGGTACACTTTTCGCCGGTTTATGACGGTGGGGTGCAGCCCTTTGTGCTGACGGATAAATGGGGCGAAGTGGGCATTTATATGCTACCCTTTGTGAAGCCCGCGCATGTGCGCCGCTTTTTTCCTGAGGCGGAGATTGACAGCTATACGGATGCACTGTCCGCCGCTGTCGGCGCTATGCAGGTGGATACCTCCCGGCGCAATGTGCTGCTGACGCACCAGTTCGTTACCGGCGCTGCCACCTCGGACTCAGAGGAACTGTCCGTAGGCGGTACGGACAATGTGGACGGCAGCGTGTTTGACCCCTTTGACTATGTGGCGCTGGGGCATATCCATCGCCCCCAGAATATGGGCAGCTCACGGCTGCGGTACTGTGGCTCCCCGCTGAAGTATTCCTTTTCGGAAGCAGGGCACCAAAAAAGCGTAACTGTGGTGGAACTGGGGGCAAAAGGGGACCTGCAAGTGCGAACGGTGCCGCTGTCCCCCCGCCGAGATTTAACGCAGCTGCGGGGTAGCTATATGGAACTGACCGCCCGGGACTATTATACCAACGGAGATTTTCAGCAGAATTATCTGCATATTACGCTGACGGATGAGCAGGATGTGCCGGACGCCATGGGTCGCCTGCGCAGTATTTATCCTTACTTAATGCTGCTGGACTACGACAACGCCCGCACCCGTGCCCTGGGGCAGGTGCATGACGGTGCGGCGACGGAAAAGCAGTCACCGTTTGATGTGTTTGCAGAATTTTACCGCCGCCAAAACGGCACGGATCTGACAGAAGAGCAGGCTGCCTTTTTGCGCAGCCAGATGGAAAGTGTGTGGGAGGAGGAAGTATGAGACCGCTAAAACTTACTTTGTCCGCCTTTGGCCCTTACGCTCGGGAGCAGGTGCTGGATTTTTCCAAGCTGGGTACCGGCGGCGTGTATTTGATTACCGGCGATACCGGTGCCGGTAAGACCACCATTTTTGACGGCATTATTTTTGCGCTGTATGGTAAGGCCAGCGGCAAAAGCCGGGACCCATCCACTTTGCGCTCCAAGTACGCAGCGCCGGAGACTCCCACCTTTGCAGAGTTGACTTTTGCATACGACCGGGCGGTATACACCGTGCGCCGCAGTCCGGAGTACCGGCGGCCCAAGACCCGAGGCGAGGGTATGACTACCCAGCATGCTATGGCGGAGCTGATCTGCCCGGACGGTCGGGTGATAACCAAACAAACGGAAGTGGATGACGAAATCACCGCCTTGCTTGGGCTGGATCACGATCAGTTTTGCCAGATTGCCATGCTGGCGCAAGGGGATTTTTTGCGTTTACTGCTTGCCAAGACGGAGGATCGCAGCCGTATATTCCAAAAGCTGTTTGACACCGGGCGGTATGCCTGCTTGCAGGAGAAGCTGCGACAGTCTGCTTTGGAGGTGAAGCGCGCCTATGACGCCGGGCAGGAAAAATTACGCCAATACGGCGAGGGCGTGCGCTGCCCGGAGGACTCTATGCTTTTTGCCAAAGCCCGGGCGCTGCAACAAGGTCAGCTGCCCTTTTCTGAAAGCCGAGAGGTGTTGGAACAGTTGATTCAGTTAGACACGACTGCCGCTGCGGAGAACACCCGTCAAACGGCAGAAACACAAGAGAAAATGCAAGCCGACCGGGCAGCATTGACAGCTGCGGAGCGCCGTTTGAAACTGGAACAACAGCTGCAAGAGCTGACCCGGCAGCAGGCGGAATTGACCCCTAAGCAAGCGGCGGCAGCGGATAGATTGAAGCAGTGCGCCGCACAGGCAGAGGAGACGAAACCGCTTACTGCCCGCCTGGCTTTGCTGCAAGCCCAGCTGCCCAAGTATGACCGGCTGACCAAAGCGCAGCAGATCTTGGCAGAGGTGCGGCAGCAGGCAGCGCAGCAAACAGCGGCATACACGGCAGCCGGTGACGCTGCGGAAAAAGCCCGCGCAGAACAAACCCGTTTGGAACAGCGGCGGCAGGAACTGCAAGGGGCGGCCGCTGGGTTGGAGCAGGCTAAGGCTGCCTGTACACAGGCCCGGCAAAAGGTAGAGGCGTTGACTGCTTTAGAACAGCAGCGGGCTGCGCTGCAAACTACGGAGAATACTTATCGCCGTGCTGCTGCCGATTACCAGGCTGCGGCAGCGCACGCCCAGCGTTTGGAGCAGGATTATCAGCGCCTGAACCGGGCTTTTCTGGACAACCAAGCCGGCGTGTTGGCGGCAGATTTACAGCCGGGTGCTCCTTGCCCGGTGTGCGGCGCCACGGAACACCCTCATCCGGCGGTTTTGCCCACGCAGGCGCCTACACAGTCCCAGTTGGAGGCAACCCAGCAGGCGGCCCGATCCGCTATGGCAAAGGCCACCACTGCCAGCCAGTCTGCCGGTGGCGCAAAGGGACAGTATCGAGAACAGCAGCGGGCGTTTATTGCCGGGTGGCAAGCGCTGCTTGGCGATTTGCCGGAGGAGCCGCAATCGGTTCTGGCAGAAGCGCTGTCACAGGCACAGACGGCTTGTACCGGGGCGGAAGCGAATAAGCAGGCCGCCCAGGCAGCCGCAGAAGAAGCGGCGCAGGTGGAGCAGGCTTTGCCGCAAGTCACCGCGCGCACCGCAGCGCGTGCCCGGCAGCAGACGGAATTGCAATTGCAGGTGCAGCAGCTGCAACAAGAGGTCAAACAGCAGCAAAGCCGGTGCAGCGAACTGGCGGCAGAACTGCCTTTTGCTTCCCAGTCGGCTGCGGAAGAGGAACAGCGTCGTTTAACGGAGAAACGAAATGCCTTAGAGCAGGCACACCAAAAGGCGCAAGCTGCCGTGGCAGAGCTGGACATGCAGGCGGCGGCTTTGATAGCCACTTTGCAACAGACCCGGCAGCAGTTGGAGACTTGCCCGGCAGCGGACCCGACGGCATTGCGCACCCAGCTGGCGCAGTTGCAGACCCGGCTGCATACGCTGACCGATCAAGGCAAGACACTGGCTGTGCGACTCCAGACCAATCAAACGGTGCTGGATCAAATGCGGCACACGGCGGCCGAACTGGAGGCGGCGGAGCACCGCTACGGCTGGATAAAAGCCTTGGCAGATACTGCCACCGGCAACTTGACCGGTAAAGAAAAGGTCACCTTGGAGACCTATGTGCAAATGCAGGACTTGGACGCGGTGCTGGCCTGTGCCAACACCCGCTTTATGGTTATGTCCGGCGGACAGTACGAGCTGGTGCGCCGCCAAACGGCAGAGAACAATCGCAACCAGTCCGGACTGGATCTGGATGTGATCGACCATTATAACGGCACCACCCGCAGTGTAAAGAGTTTGTCCGGCGGTGAGTCCTTTAAGGCCTCTTTGTCGCTGGCGCTGGGGCTGTCGGATCGAGTACAGAGCGCCGCCGGCGGCGTGCGGCTGGACGCGATGTTTGTGGACGAGGGCTTCGGCTCTCTGGACGAAGAGTCCCTCCACCAGGCACTGCACGCCCTGACGGATCTGGCTCGCAGCGACCGGTTGGTGGGAATCATCTCCCATGTGGCGGACCTGCGCGCGGCCATCGACCGGCAGATTCTGGTCACCAAGGCTCCCATCGGCGGCAGCCACGCCACCATCCTATAACTGCATTCAGATACAAAACACCCCCGCACGGCGTGCTGCTGTGCAGGGGTGTTCTTGCTTTTTGGTTATTGTCTGGCGGCTTTCGCAATTTGTTGCGGCACCCCGGCTCAAAGGTCACATTGGACAAATGCAGCGCCGTGACCTGGGGATCGGTAAGGGGATTCAGATAAGAATTGCCTACAAAGTATTGGGCATAAGCCGTGTTGGCGGCGCCTTTGCCAAATGCGTTGGCACCGACAAAGGCTTCTTCTGTTGCGTATTTCATAGATAAAATCTCCTTGTTTTGGTTTCCTTTATCATAGCACTTTGTGTTTACTCCAAGTCAAGAGGATCGGCAAAATCTTCTCTTTTTTTTGCTGCCACTTGACAGTGGGCGGCGGCTATGCTACAATACGGGACGAAAATTCGGTTGTGGATTTTTCCGGAGTTGCTCATCTTTTCGCCACACACTCTTTGGGGTGCGTGGCTTTTTTATACCTGCAAGCAGAAAGGAAAACAGATGGACGAACAGTTTATGCGCAAAAAGGCAGTGTTGCCGCTGATTACCTCTATGGCGCTGCCCATGGTGCTCTCCATGCTGGTGAACGCCCTTTATAATATTGTAGACAGCTACTTTGTGGCCCGCATCAGCGAGAATGCTATGACGGCGTTGTCCCTGGTGTATCCCTTGCAAAATCTGGTCAATGCCATTGCCATCGGCTTTGGCGTGGGGATCAGTGCGGTGATCGCTTTGTATCTGGGCGCCGGAAAACGGCAAAGTGCGGATCGGGCGGCGACGCAGGGTATGCTGTGGGCGCTGGTGCACGGGGTGCTGCTCACCGGCGTATGTATTGCCATCATTCCGCTGTTTTTGCAGGCGTTTACCAAGGATCAAGCGGTGATCAATCTGGGAGTGCGCTACGGGCGCATTGTGTTTGGCTTTTCCATTATAATCAACGCAGACTTGGCATTTGAAAAGATTTTTCAGGCAGTCGGTCGTATGAAGGTGACCATGGTGGGTCTGGGCCTGGGCTGCCTGGCCAATATTATTTTGGATCCGCTGTTGATCTTCGGTCTGGGGCCGTTCCCCAAAATGGGCATTGACGGCGCAGCGCTGGCTACCGGACTGGGTCAGGTGCTTACTCTTGTGATCTACCTGCTGTTCTATTACCTGCGCCCCATTTCCGTCAAGATCCGCTTGCAGCACCTGCGGCCGTCCCGGCACCTGGTGGGTCGCTTGTATGCCATCGGTATTCCGGCGGTACTGAATTTGGCTTTGCCTTCGTTGCTGATCTCTGCACTGAACGCCATCTTGGCTGCATTCTCTCAAACCTATGTGCTGATTTTAGGCGCATATTACAAACTGCAAACGTTTCTGTACCTGCCGGCCAACGGCATTGTGCAGGGCATGCGCCCGGTGATTGGGTTCAATTACGGCGCCAAGGAATATGGGCGGGTTAAGCAGATCTTCCGCACCGTATTAGTGATGACTGCTGCCATTATGGTGGTGGGCACCGTGCTGTGCCTGGTGATCCCCGGACAACTGATCGGTCTTTTTACCGAGAATGCAGCTACTGTTGCTGCCGGTAAAACAGCGCTGCGAATCATCAGCGGCGGGTTCATTGTGTCCGCCGTATCGGTGACTGCTTCTGGTGCACTGGAGGGACTGGGCAAGGGTACGCCTTCCTTAGTGATTTCTCTTTGCCGGTATTTGGTCATCATCGTCCCGTTGGCATTCCTGCTGAGTCGGGTGCTGGGCGCCACAGGCGTGTGGCATGCCTTTTGGATCACCGAGTTGTTCACCGCCGGTATTGCCCTGGTGGTGTACCGCAAAGCCGTGCAGATTAAAGTCTGATTATAAATGCACAGAACAAAGCCGCACAGATATTTCTGTGCGGCTTCTTTGCGTCTGTTTATTTTATGCTGTTTCTATGCTGCTTAGGAAACGCAGAAACTGGGCTTTACCGTCTTCATTACGGCCAAACACGCCGCACTGCTCCAAAATGGCAGCAAAGACTTTGCCCACTTCCTGTTGCAGAATGTCCATGCAATTCTCGGCGGTTAAGGCGTTCTTGGCGGCGATCTCCATTGCCCAGTCCTTGTGTTTGGCAATGCGTTCGTCGGCGGCAATGTCTGTGCCATGGAGCAGTGCGTCACGCAGCAGCTCCAGCTCCGTCTTTAACCGGGCGGGCAGTACCGCCAAACCCATAACCTCAATCAGGCCGATATTCTCTTTCTTAATATGGTGGTACTCCGGGTGGGGGTGGTACAGACCGTCCGGGCACGCCGGGGTGGTAATGTTGTTGCGCAGCACCAGGTCCAATTCATATTTACCGTTCCGGAACCGGGCGATGGGGGTAATGGTGTTGTGGGGTGTGCCATCGGTCTCGGCGTAGATAAAGGCATCCGGGTCCGTATAGCCACGCCAGGCTTGCAGCACTTTGTCTGCCAGGTCGCAAATGCGCGCCGGCTCATTCCCACGCAGGCGCAGTACGGACATGGGCCACTTGACGATCCCAGCCTCAATATCTTTATATCCGGCAAAGGCATAGGGGGTCTCTACCGGCGCCTTGGTCATGGCAAAGGTATAGTGCCCGCCCTGGAAGTGCTCGTGGGTGAGAATGGAGCCGCCCACGATGGGAAGGTCTGCATTGGAGCCTACAAAATAGTGGGGAAACTTCTCTACAAAATCAAACAGCTTTTGGAACGCGCTGCGGTCGATTTTCATCGGCGTGTGCCGGCTATTAAACACAATACAGTGCTCGTTATAGTAGCCATAGGGCGAATACTGCAAGAACCAGGGACCGCCGCCCATTTCCAGGGGAATGATCCGGTGGTTTTGCCGTGCCGGGTGATTGACCCGTCCGGCGTAGCCCTCGTTCTCCTTGCACAGCTGGCACTTGGGGTAAGCGCTTTGCTTCATTTGCAGGGCAGCCGCAATGGCCTTGGGGTCCTTCTCCGGCTTGGACAGATTGATGGTCATATCCATATCGCCGTAAGGGGTAGGAGTGATCCACTTAGCGTCCTTGGCCAGTCGGTCCGCACGAATGTAATTGGTGGTCTTGCTAAAGGCATAGTAATCATCTGTGGCTGCCTTGGGGCTCTCTGCGTACAGATCCCAAAATCGGCGGATCACCGCAGAGGGTCGCGGGGTCAGCAGACCCATCAGCTTGGTGTCAAACAGATCCCGGTACACCACAGAGTCCTGGCACAGCCCATTTGCGCAAGCATAGTTCAGCAGAGAGTCTAAAATTTCCGTCAGTGCCGGTTGGCCGGTGACGGTGCGTTCCTCGTATGCGTCCAGCTCCAGTGCCGCCAGCAATGCATTGACAGCCCAGGTGCGATCCGTCTCTTCAATCAAACCGGTGCGTACGCCGTAATCTGCCAGCGCTGTGATTCCCTCAAATACATCCATGATTCTACCTTCGCTTTCTGCCCTAACAGCGGGATTTTTTGGAGCCTTTATTTTACCACATTTTGCCCTGCGTGGCAACCGATTTGCACAAAAAGGACGGAATTTGCTTTGACGGCTCGCTTTCTATGCGCACCCAAACAGGCGTCTCTGCATAGTATGCAGAGAAAAGGAGAGATGGTATGTTTAGTTATATAAAAAAATTGCAATACCCCATCAATATTAAGAACCCGGATCCCCGCGCTGCGTCCATTATCATCAGTCAGTACGGCGGACTGTATTGCATTTAGATATAGAGTCAAAATACGGACAGTCAATGACGGTGTTAAGCCAAAAATCGCACTTATTTTTCAATTCGTGGCGGAAAATGCGGCTAAAAATCCATCAAATATAGTAGAATATCTCCAGTGTGTTGTCCGGTTTTTTGAATGTGATGTGGTCTACAATGGAGCGCAGGGCTTCGTTCTTGACGCTTTCCGCTGTATCCGGAGACTTTATCAAATCCAGCACAAAACTGGCTTGCTGGACGAACTGTGGCGGAATTTCGCCACTCTGTGACTTCTCGACCTTGGCCTGCTCGGCTTTGAGCGCTTCAATCTTGTTTTGAAATGCTCTTTTTTTGCGGCCGTATTCCTCCAGTGTGTCATACCCGGCATCGTAGGCATCACTGGCCCGCTTGATCTTTTCTTCTTCCTTGCGAATGAGCAGCGAGTAGTCTACCACTTCATTTTGCAGCTGCTCCTTTGGCAGCACATTGAATTCCAGGGTCTCCAGGGACTTCTCAATGGCAGCAATCACCGCAGCGTTGGCCTTGCGTATGGATAGGTAGTGGGATACCTTGCACTTGCCCCGGGCGTAGTTGTGGCATTGAACGGCGGGATCCCTGGCGGCAATATAGGTCAGCGTGGCACCGCAGATGTCGCAGCGTAAAAGGCCTTTCAGCATGAACGCAACCGGCTGCTCCTTGCGTTGCCATTTGCCATACCGTCTTTTCTGTTCCATGATCTTCTCCTGTACTTGATTGAATGTGTCTTGATCTATGATCGGCTGGTGCTTGCCGTCCACATACATAACCTTGCTGTTATCGCCCTTGTATCGGTCTCTGGAGGCTCTGCCGTCTGTGCTCCAGCGGATTTTACCTGCATACACCGGGTTCATCAGTATGTACTCCACAAAGCGGTTGTCCGGCGGGTTGCCTCGGTAGGTCTTTACGCCCATGGCGTCCAGCTCCATGGCGATCTTACGGTAGCCTTTGCCGGACAGAAAAGCATTGAAGATGTACCGCACGGTGGGTGCGTCCTCGTTGGGTGTGAACACCTTGTTTTGAAGGTCGTAGCCAAAGGCACCGGCGCTCATAGCTTCGCCACGGCTTGCCTTTTCCGTCATGCCCCGGGTCACTTCCTGAGACAGGCGGGTGCTGTAATACTCGTCCATGAATTCTATAATGCGTTCAATCAGCGGGGCAAAGGGTGAGTCGTCTATGGTCTCGGATATGGAGATCACCGACACGCCGATGCGCCGCAGCATGGACTTATATACGATGCTTTCTTCTTGGTTCCGAGCAAATCGGCTGAATTTCCATACAAGGATTGCTTGGAATGGGTGCTCCTTGCTTTTTGCAAAGGCGATCATATCATTGAACGCCTTGCGCTTTTTTACGCTGCGCCCGGAGATACCATCGTCATAGAATACATATTCATCCGGCACGCAGTAGCCGTTTCTGCCGGCGTACTCACGAATGAGTTTAAGCTGACTGTCTGGGCTGTACTCGTCCTGCCGGTCGTCACTTACGCGGATATATGCCGCTGCATATTTCATTGTACCACTCCCATAGATTGTACTTAAAAAAGGGCGCAAAAATGCCCTGCTTGATTTTTTGGCAGGGCTGTGGTACAATATCCAGTGTTGGGTGGGTTATGTACTGCATATCCTGCTTATCGGCTCTATCCTGTTGGCGCAGGGTAGGGCTTTTTTTATTTTGTTGTGATTTACTCTAACTTCCCGGCCAACGCCTGGAATTGATGAAGATAGTTGTCTTTGATGTCCTCAAAGATCTTGGTGGCCTCTGCGTCATCGTACAGGTGCGTGGTCAGGTTACGGGCATTCAGGATCTCCACCCACACCAGGTCGTTATCCACAAGGCCGTCAGCAAAGGCCTGGCGCATCACCGGCTTGGGGCTGTTCACTTCCGTATAGCCCTGCTCCAGCAGATACTCACGGCAGGTTTTCCACGCCAGCTCGGTGCAGAATTCAAAGCGCTGGATCACACCGTCACGCATGGTGGAATTTGGTAGCTTGTCATAGTCGGCAATGGCCTCCTCCAGGCGCTGCACTGCGTCTTTGAATTTGTCCCGCTTTTCTTCATATTTGCTCATTAAGGATACACCGTCCTTTTCTATGTTCTGTAACAGTTTGGGGTCTGTGTCCCGGCTGACAAAAACCAGGTCAAAGTCCAGCAGGGTAGGCAGATCTTCAATGGCCTGGGCAAACAGCGCCTGCTGCGCCCGGTCCTCTATGCCGTACACCGCCAAGTCAATATCGCTGCGCTGCCGGTTGTCACCACGCGCCCGGGAGCCGTAAAGCACCACCTTAGCCGCGCCGTATTGCCGGCCGATTTTTGCAATTTGTTTGTAGAGCTTTTTCATGCTATTTTCGTTAGGCATGACCATTTTGCCAACCTTGGCAGAATGGTCATATTTGTTAGGTTCTGGTGCCTTTTTTTCTTCCCAGCCCATAAGATAAGCCGGAGTAGTATGAAGCACCTTTGCAAGCAGCTCAAGAATTTCAGAGGGAATCTTCTTTATGTTGTTATTTTCATATCTATATATGGTGGCTGGCGATACACCCAGTTTCTCAGCTACTGTTTCAGCGGAAAGGCCCAGCTCTTTTCTGCGTGCCTTTATTCTGTCGTGAATTGGGGTATTGGCCTTCGTTTTCCAGCCCATCAGATAATCCGGGGTCGTGTTCAGAGTGTTTGCAATCGCTTCAACCTTGTTTGATGGTATATTGGTAATAATACCGTTCTCGTATTTGTGTATTGTTTGTTTTGTTGTGTGAATACGAGCTGCCAATTCGTCTTGCGTTAGATTTTTGGCCAGCCGCATTTCTTTTATTCTTTGACCAATAGTCATTTGTTATGGCACCTCCTTCTTCACATAATATTTATATCGCCATGTGGAGGTATATACGATTTTACTGTTCGATCTCGCGGACCAGCAGGCGGGGAATGCCAAGAACATGGCATTGCTCCAGGTCCTCGTTTCGGATGGTCTTAGGGGTGTACTCCGGGTTGATAGGAATAAGCTTTACCCAGTCCTCACCGTCCACATACTCGATTTTCTTCAATGTAGCCATATCGCCGTCATAGATGATAGCGCCGATCTCACCGGAGCGGTTCATGGTGCTCTGCTTCAGGATCAGCACCTTGTCGCCGTCCATATACTGCGGGTACATACTGTCACCTTTAACGGAGAGCACAAAGAAGTCATCCCGGCTGCGGCCGTGCAGGTAAGACTTAGGTATCTCTACCGTCTCGCCACTCCAGTCCTCGTACGCAGGGTAGTCATACCCGGCGGCGATCTCACCAATTACCGGGAAGATGACCGTGTCTTCTGTCACTTCCGGAGCACGGAGAGAGGTGGGTTCTTCCCAACCCATAAGATAGGCTGCACTTGAATGGAGTGCTTTGGCGAGTAGTTCTATTCTTGTAATAGGTATCTTTTCCGTTTCTCCAGTGGCATATCTTTGGATAGCGGATTTAGGTATTCCAGTTTGTTTTGATAATTCGCCGTAAGTTGCGTTGTTTCGATTAATGAGGTCAAGTAATCGTTCGGCAATTTCGTTCATAAATTATCACCTCTGCAAAATGATAATAACACAAGCGTCCCAAAAAAGCAAGGATAAATCGGAGAAAATCAAAAAATCGTCCCAAAAATGCTTGACATTGGTATCTTGGTATGGTATGATTAAACCGTCCCAAAAATGGAACGAAAAAAGCAAGACAAAAGGAGGTGTTAGCTTGGTTAATAAGAATCGTCTATTGGGTTTTATTGCCAGTGCGGGTTTAACACAGACAAGCCTTGCGCAGAAAATAGGCATGAATAAGGACACATTGAGTCTTAAAATCAACAATAGGAGTGATTTTAAGACTGGAGAAATTGAACGAATTTGCAGTGTCCTGCAAATTACGAAAGCGGCTGATAAAGTCGATATTTTTTTGTGCAAGGTGTCCCAATAATGAGACGACGAGCCAGCCTTTAGATAAGCAGCAGGCAGCGGGGATGTATTTTTTTATTTCTCTTTCTTTCTTTTTTCTTTTCTTTTTTTGATTTCCTGCACGCCCGCCACACCCAACATCACATTTATCGCAGCGGGCGGTCTGCTGCTGATTTAAGGGCTGGCAAATAAAAAAGACCAACTGCTGGCACAGTCGGTCAAAGGAGTTGATAGTCAAAAGGCATACACACATATCAACACCTATAGTATAGGCGTTGAGAGAGAAAAAGTCAAGGCATACGGACAATCCAGCCTTGCGTAACTTTAATTGAGGTGAACGAAATGAAGAAAGAACTGACCACCGTGATCATGGTTATGGTGGATGGCAAGGTTAAGCCCTTGGAGGACTTGACGGAAGAAGAACACAGCCGCATGCTGGCGGCGATGGCGCACCGGCTCACAGAGAGCATGAGCGACTATTACGCCCAGCACCCGGATGAGGTTAAGGAGTTGGCGAAGATATGACGAAACGAGAAAAGCCGGCAAAGGAGAATAACAATGGATAATGAGAAGTTGAAAGAGATACTGGAGCGCCACCGTAAGTGGTTGAACAACGAGGACGGAGGCGAGAGAGCCAACCTGTGTGGAGCCAACCTGTGTGGAGCCAACCTGCGTGAAGCCAACCTGGGTGGAGCCAACCTGCGTGGAGCCAACCTGCGTGGAGCCGACATGCGTGAAGCCAACCTGTGTGGAGCCAACCTGTGTGGAGCCAACCTGCGTGAAGCCAACCTGGGTGGAGCCAACCTGCGTGGAGCCAACCTGCGTGGAGCCGACATGCGTGAAGCCAACCTGTGTGGAGCCAACCTGTGTGGAGCCAACCTGCGTGAAGCCAACCTGCGTGGAGCCGACATGCGTGAAGCCAACCTGTATGGAGCCGACATGCGTGAAGCCAACCTGTATGGAGCCGACCTGCGTGGAGCCAAGAATATCCCCTTCATACCACTTGCATGTCCGGAACGCGGAGAGTTTGTCGGATTTAAAAAGATCGGTGAATATATAGTTGAGCTTCTTATACCGACCAACGCCAAGCGTTGTTCTGCGACCACACGGAAATGCAGGGCAAGTTATGCCAAGGTTGTGTCTCTTACAACATTATCAGGCGAGCCGGTCAAAACGAATAGTGTAACGAACACTGGTTACTCGCCGAATATCGTTTACAAGGTTGGAGAGTTAGTATATCCGGATGCGTTTGACGATGACCGTTGGAATGAGTGTTCACACGGTATTCATTTTTTCATCAATCGTCAAGAAGCGGTTGAATACTGAGGAGGATAACAATGACAAAACGAGAGAAGGCATGCCTTGTTTTGGTGGCAGTAGGCTTTCTGCTGGTGCTGTTTGGCTGCTGCTTGGTGGCGGACAATCCGTACTGGTGGGTGTCCGTGGCTGTAAGCGGTGCCGGATGTGGTCTGATCGCCCTGGCAGTGTTCGTACTGCCCAAGGACGAGGACGAACTCCGACAGGACAAGCAGCTGGTGGTTGAAGATGATAAGGATAGAGTGGTGCTGTTGGCGCCGCTGACAGATTTTGATGTGGCGTATCTACGCGCCTTAAAACTGGGAAAGGACAATGACAATGAGTAATGAATATATGGATTTGGTGATCATGACCAATGGCAAGGTGTGCCGTGCTCCTGGGTTCAGCGAAATACGGTCCGGTTACAGAGTGGCCGTGCAGGGCTGTACATACGATGTGTTGGAGGCTGTGTCTGTACCTGTGAGCGAGGCTCTGCTGACGCTGCCTAAGGCGTATGGGTTTGTTCGCCCGCTGGTGTATGACGAAGACAAGCAGGAGGAGAATGCCGATGTATGAAAAAGAGGCGGGCGTGATCGCCTGTGACAGCTGCGACATTGCCATTGAGGGTTATGGGTTCTCCATCGGTGCGGGCAACGATGAGCCCAGCGGCAGCTACTGCTGGGAATGTGCTTGCGAGAAGTTGGAGCAGCTGCTGGACGAGAACAACAAGGAAGTGACCATTGTGCGGCGCAGCGAAAACTGGCTTCGCAGCTGCTACGACCTGGGGGTGATCTGATGACTAATGCAGAGATGGACAAGTTCGTGAATGACTACGGCTTTTGCCCCCAGGAATGCGACCCGGAGGTGCGGGCAGAGGCCCGCATTGTATTGAATATAGACAAAGGAGAACGATATGGCGACACTGTATGAACTAACCGGCCAGGCAGCCCAGCTGATGGAGCTGCTGGAAGCCGGAGAGATTGACAAGCAGACGGTCCAGGACACACTGGACAGCATGATGGTGCCGGAGAAGCTGGAGGACTACGGTATGGTGATCCGGCAGCTGACGGCGGATGTGGAGGACTACAAGCGAGAAAAGGACTTCTTCGCCGAAAAACAGAAGCGGGCGGACAACGCCATTAAGCGGATGAAAAAGACACTGGCACAGTACCTGGCTGCCACCCAGCAGGATAAGGTGCAGGCCGGACGGTTTGTGCTGACCAGTATCTCGAGCAAGTCGGTGGATGTGTTCAACCTGGCAGCGGTGCCGGCAGAATACATGCAGCCCCAGCCGCCCAAGGTGGACAAGCAGTCTATCCGCAATGCTCTGTTGGCGGGGGAGACGGTAGCCGGTGCGGCGCTGATTGAGACCCCCGGCTGCGTGATCAAGTGAGGTGAATGGAATGGAGTTACAAGCAAAGCTATTAGCCATCCAGTGTGAACTGGTGGCGCCCAAGAACCAGTATAACGCATTCGGTAAGTATCATTACCGCAGTTGTGAGGATATCCTGGAGGCGGTCAAACCGCTGTGTAAGAAGCACGGCGCTGTGCTTACGGTGACAGACACGGTAGAGTGCTGCGGTGATCGAGTGTACATTGTGGCTACGGCCACGCTGGCGGACACGGATAGCGACAAGAGCATTTCCGTGCGGGCCTTTGCCCGGGAAGCCGCCACGAAGAAAGGCATGGATGATGCCCAGGTGACCGGCAGCACTTCCAGCTACGCCCGAAAGTATGCCCTTAACGGCCTGTTCTGCATTGATGATTGCAAGGACCCGGATGTGCCCCAGCAAGGCACCCAAGGCAAGCAGAAAACCCAGGACCCGCAGAAAGAACAGGCACGGCAGCAGGCAGCGGAGAAGATCAGCCCGGACCAGGTGGCTATTCTAAAAGAAAATGCAGAGAATGAGCGGGTCAAAAAGGCCTTGGCCTATTACAAGGTGAGCCGCATTGAGGGCCTGACCCGGCACCAGGCTGATAAGATCTTCATGAAGCTGGGCCTATAAGATGAAAATCGAATTCAAAAAAGCTGACCTGGTGCCCACTATGGCCAAGGTGGGGGCGTTCATAGGCTCCCTGGCAGAGCAAAAGGATTATGTGCTGGAGATTAAGCCAAAGCCGAAACGCCGGAGCCTGGACGCCAACGCCTACATGTGGGCATTGATCGGCAAGCTGCAAGCGGAATTGGCCAAGAACGATCCGCATATCACCAAGGACGAGATTTACCAGGGCTATGTGCGGCAGTATGGCAAGTCTGTGGACTACCAACTGCCGGACAGTGCCGTGAATGCCATGACGAAATCATGGGGGAGGAACGGCCTGGGCTGGACAGCGGAGAAAGTGGACGATGGTATCTACCCGCGCACCTCGCTGGTGCGGTTCTATTACGGCACCAGTTGCTACGGAACGAAGCGCATGGCCCGGCTGATAGACGCTGTGGTGCAGGACTGCAAAGCACTGGGCATTGAGACTATGCCGCCGGCTGAGCTGACACAGCTGATGGCTGCTTGGGAGGAACGGAAACAGTGAAGAAGAGCATTATACAGCTGGAAGAGCAGCGGCAGTGCTACCTGTGCGGCTCTGTGCGGGCCCTGGAGCGACACCATGTATTTGGGGCATACAACAGACGGAAAAGCGAGAAATACGGCTTGACGGTGCTCCTGTGCCATAATTGCCACAACGAGCCGCCGAGAGGTGCACACCATTGCAAGCAGACGATGGACTATTTACACCGGGTAGGGCAGCAGGCATTTGAGACTGCCTACCCGGACAAGGACTTTATATCTATTTTTGGGAGGAATTATCTATGATTAACAGCATTGTAATTATGGGTCGATTGACCTACGAACCGGAACTGAGAGCCACGCCCAGCGGTATCTCCGTTGTGCGGTTCCAGGTAGCTGTGGACCGCAGCTATCAGAAGGCAGGCGAGGAACGCAAGACGGACTTTATCGACTGCACCGCCTGGCGGCAGACGGCAGAATTTGTATGCAAATACTTCCATAAAGGCTCCATGATCGCCGTGGAGGGCTCTTTGCAGACAGACAACTATACGGACCAGAACGGCGAGAAACGCAAGAGCGTGCAGCTGGTGGCCAGCCAGGTGTCCTTCTGCGGCTCAAAGGCAGAGAGTGGCGCACAGACTGCAGCACCCGCACCGGACACAGAGTTTGAGCCCATTGATGATGACGACGACCTGCCGTTTTAAGGAGTAGATATGAGCAATCAGGGTTGGGTGAAAGCCTACCGGCAACTGCTGGATTGGGAGTGGTACACCGATGTACCCACATTCAAGCTGTTCTTGCATTTATTGCTTATCGTCAACAGGGAGCCGCAGCAATGGCGAGGCCAAACGCTGAGCAGCGGCTCCGTGGTAACCTCCATCAGCGCTTTGGCAAGCGGTAGCGGGCTGTCAGATATGCAAGTGAGAACGGCGCTGAAACACCTTCAAAAAACTGGCGAGATTTCCAAGAATGTAACAAACAAAAATACCGTTATTATCCTGCGTAACTACGCCAAATATCAAGGGTTGGAAAACGATAGGCAACAAACAGATAACAATCAAATAACAAACAAACAACAAACAGATAACAATCAAATAACAAGCGCTTTCTATAAACAAGAATGCAAGAATGAAAGAATGAGAGAAGGGAGAGAGCGCGCGAGCGCGTGCACGCCCGCAAAATTATATGGCGAGTTTAAGAATGTGCGATTAACCGACGAGGAATATGCGAAGCTGAAAAAGCAATTCCCACTTGACTGGCAGCGGCTTATCAAGAACTTGTCCTTCCACATTCACAACACCCACAAGACCTATTACGACCACTTCTCTGTTTTGCAGAAGTGGGGCGCAGAGGACAGGAAGAACAGCGGGGCACTGCAAAGCCCACCGTCTTACGACCTGGAGCAGATCAAGCGGGACACCATGAACAACACAGACATCAAGTTTTAGGAGGAGCCTATGGAACTGAACAAACTGACACCACGGCAGGCGTTGATCTATGACGCACTGATCCCGCCCGGCATGCCGGTGAGGGGCAAAGAGCTGGCGCGGCGGACGCGCATTAGCGAGCGGGACCTGAGATCAGAGCGCAAGGCTATGCAGGAACAGGGCGTGCCCATCGTCACCGGTGACTTTGGGTACATGCTGGTGGATGAGAACAATCCGGAGCCGCTGCTGCGGTATGCCAAGCGGCTGAACGCTCACGGCGATGAAGAGCTGGCCACGGCAGCAATGGCCCAGCAGATTTACGAAAGGCTGGTGACAGCAAGATGATGGTACGATTGACGATACCGGGAGAGCCCCAGGGCAAGGGTCGGCACCGGGCTGTGCGCCGGGGTGACCATATTGCTACATATACGCCCAGGAAGACCAAGGACTACGAGGACGAGGTGCGGTTCTGCTACCGGCAAGAATATGGAGATCTGATGGCCTTCGCTGTGGACGAGCCGGTCAGTGCAACAATCATTGCAGCGTTTGGCATTCCCAAGAGTTCCAGCAAAAAGCGCAAGGTGGAGATGATGGCCGGCAGTGTGCTGCCCACCAAAAAGCCGGACACGGACAACATCGCCAAGATCGTGCTGGATGCATTGAACGGCCTGGCTTACCCGGATGACAAGCAGGTGGTGGAGCTGCAAGTGCTCAAGACCTATGACTTGGATGGCCATGTGGAGGTCGAGCTGCGGAACTGGAGGACACGGTAATACCGGCACACGGTGCGGTGACCATTGACACCGGCGCACATATTGAACTGCCGGTACACACCGCAGGATTTTTGAAGTCCAAAAGCGGACTAAATGTGAAATACGGAATCACCAGTGAGGGTGTGATTGATGTGGGCTACACCGGCAGCATTGCCGTCAAGCTGTACAACCACAGCGGTATGGATTATTCTGTACACCGTGGGGACAAGATCAGCCAGCTGGTGGTGGTTGTGATCGACACGCCGGAGTTGGTGCTGGTGGACAAACTGGCGGACACCGAACGAGGAAATGGCGGGTTTGGGAGCACAGGGAGGTGAGCAGGATGTGTACAGCAGCACAAATCATTCTTGTGGCCGGGGCGGTCATTGTTGCATTTTTCGGCGTGATCGGCTTTGGTCCGAACTTTAAGAAGTGAGCGGAATAAAAAGCAGGAGGAAAAATGACGAACAACGAAAAGAAGGAATGGCTGCAACGCTATCGGGAGTGCTGGGCGGAGGTTGAGATTACACAACAGGAGATCGAAGAACTGAACAGCCGGGCGCAAAAGATCACGGCTTCCCTCTCTCCCACGCCGGGAGGCGGGCAGCGGGCAGATTTTACCTTGACGGTAGATCGCATTATAGAACTGAAAGAGAAGCTGGACCAACAAGTCCGGCTTGCTCTGTTGCAGCGGGCAGAAATTGAGGCTGCTATTGAGCAGGTACGCAGCCCGTTGCACAGGCGTGTGTTGCGTCGGCGGTATTTGAACGGTGACACTTTTGAGAAGATTGCCGTAGACGAAGATATTACATACAATCACCTGGTCTCTCGCATTCACCCGCAGTCCCTGGATATGCTGGAATGCAAAAAATAAAAAACCACTATGCAATGCATGTTGATGTTATAGTATGCAGGTTACCGTCTGTGTTATAGTATAAACTGCCAAACAGATTGAAAGAGCGCTCCAAACGGTGCGCTCTTTGGTTTTTGTCTTTGTGCTTTCCCTTTCTAAAATGCGGTTACTACGAGGCTCATTTTCAGATGTGCTATAATTATGGTGAGCGAAAGGGGGGAAACAAATACATGAGTAAACGCTCTGAAACACCTTTAGGCAAGCAGCAGAAGAAAAATCGTGAAGTCCTGAAGTACGAAGAGATCAAGACAGAACTGACCAACATTTCTCCGGCAGAACGCCGGCGCAAACGCATTATGGTTGAGACGGATGTGAAATCCGCATCCAAATTCTTTAATGCGTCTATGGCAGCAGAGTTTTCTTTGATTGCGACTATGACTTCTTGGATCGTTGCACTTCACAATGACTGTAAAGGAGTGATAAGCTATATCGTCCTTGTCGTAGTGATCGTGGCCGCTATCGTTGCATCAGTTGCTTTGTTGTTTACTTGGATAAAGAAAAATATCCATCTTGAAAAAGCGGTACTAACGCTTGAGATACTGGATGAATTTTTTCCAAATAGCAAACAGAAAAAATAACAGCATATAATCCGTAATTATTACAAAGGAGGTGAGCAGCGTGGGTAAAGAGACCTTAACACCTAAACAAAGGCTGTTCTGTTATGAACATGTGCTCGACCATAACGGGAAACGGTCTTACCAGGCTGCTTACCCGAATTGTAAGGCGCCCGGGAGCGCAGAAAGCCAAGCGAGCCGATTGCTAAGAATTGATAAGGTAAAAAAATTTATCGCTGACCTAGAAAAGCGAAAGCTGGACAAGTTGGATTTCACCGCAACGGATGTGCTGAACGCGCTGTGCTCCATTGGGTTTGCAGAGACGGCAAAGCCGCCGAATACATCTGATCGGGTGAAAGCCCTGGCAGAGCTTCTGCGCCACTTTGAATTGGCCCGAGGGCATGAAGATGAGCAGACGGACGATGGCTTCTTGGAAGCCTTGGAGCAGAAAGCGGGTGAACAGGTATGGGAAGAATAAGTACCTTTCACTTTCGGCCATTTTCCGTCAAGCAGCTCCAGGTGCTCACCTGGTGGTGCAAAACATCACCTGTGAGCGACAAAAACGGAATAATTGCAGACGGCGCTATACGATCCGGTAAGACGGTGAGTATGGCGCTTAGCTATATTCTGTGGGCTATGAGTACCTACAGCGGCATGAACTTTGCCATGTGCGGTAAGACGATCAGCTCCTTTCGCCGGAATGTGCTTTCTTTTCTGCCTGCAATGCTGCAAAGTCGCGGGTATCAAGTAAAATACAGCCGTAGCGACAATGTGCTTGTGGTGACGCGAGGCGGCACAGAAAACGCATTTTACATCTTCGGGGGCAAGGACGAAAGCAGCCAGGATCTGATCCAGGGTATGACTTTGGCAGGCGTGTTTTTCGACGAGGTGGCTTTAATGCCCCAGTCCTTTGTGCAGCAGGCCACTGCCCGGTGCTCTGTCAGTGGTGCAAAATTCTGGTTCAACTGCAACCCGGATAACCCACATCACTGGTTTTATGAAGAATGGATCCTGCCGGAGAAGCGGCAAGAAAAGCGAATACTCTACCTCCACTTTACGATGGACGATAATTTGTCCTTAACTGAGGAGGTCAAAGCCCGGTACAGAACGATGTACGCGGGCGTTTTTTATGCTCGGTATATTCTGGGCGAATGGAAAGTGGCAGAGGGCCTGATCTACGATATGTTTGACGAAAGCCGGCACTGTATTCCGCTGCCGCCGGAGAGTGAACTGCAAGGTTCTGCCTATATCAGTGTGGACTACGGCACGCTAAACCCCACGGTGTTCTTGATGTGGAGAAAATACCACGGCAAGTGGCTATGCGCCAAGGAATATTACTATTCCGGGCGGGAGAACCACAGGCAAAAGACGGACGCAGAATATGCGGACGAGATGATGGCCTTTATCGGCGATACGCCGTACACCTGCATAGTGGCTGACCCTTCGGCAGCTTCTTTCATTACAGAACTGCAAAGGCGGGGGCTAAAGGTGTTAAAGGCGGATAACGCTGTGCTGGACGGGATCCGTACCGTGTGCACATTGCTGCAGCGGGCGGATCTGCTGTTCAGCAAGGATTGCACCCGCACCATTGCAGAGTTTTACGCCTACCGCTGGAATGACAAGGCAGCAGAGGCGGGGCTGGATGAGCCGATCAAACAGGATGACCACGCCATGGACGCCATGCGCTATTTTGTAAGCACGGCGCTGGGGCGGATCGTAACAAGGAGGACTTGAATATGATACTTTACATGAACCGGCGGGATGTGCCGGAGGCGGAACAGGGCGTACTGTCGTCTGCCGTGATTGATTATGTGGTCGGTTGGGCAAACGAATATGAGCGGCGCTGCCGTGCCCTCTATGGCCGATATATTGGCGTGCCGCAAATCCACCGAGGAGAGGACGAGAACGATGTGCGGGCCGAGGCCAACTACGCCAAGTATATCGTGGACATTATCCGTGGCTATTTTCTGAGCGAGCCGGTCAAGTACGACTGTAACGACAAGGACAAGAAAGACAGCCAGGCCAAGCTGTCCCTGGTGTCTACGGTGGAGGCCAAGCTGGATCGGCAAAGCGGCAACCTGATCCGGCACAACGCTGTGGACGAAAACAAAGACGGCCTGTGCGATCTGTGCGGCAAGGAAATTGACATTTCTGCCGTTATGGCCGCTTATCACAGCCAAAACATTGCCACCGTGGATCAGCGGATTGGCAAGGCCATGGGTATATATGGCGAAAGCTGCGAGCTGCTGTATGCCAGCACAGAGGAGCAGCCGCGCCCCCGGTCTGCAGTGTATGCACCGGATCAAATTGTCCTGGTGCAGGACGACACGGTGGAGCATAAGGATCTGTTTGCCCTGTGGTTTGAGCAGCGGGAGCGCACAGACCGCAGCCGGTACTATGCGGTGACAGTTTATACCGCCACACAGTACCAGCAGTATGAAAGTGACGACCTGGACAAGGAAAACTATATTTACCACCCGGTGGGCGCGCCTGTGCCCCATTTCTTTGACGGTGTGCCGGTGGTGTGTTATGAGAACAACGAGGAGCGGCAGGGCGACTTTGAGCAGGTGGCCAACTTAATTGACGCCAGAAACGAGCTGCTGTCCGACCGGCTTACAGATAAGCGTAAGTTTGTCAATTCCATCTTGGCAGCATTCGGCGCGGTTCTGCCCCAGGACACCATGGAAGCAGCTAAGCGAGACCGGCTCATTGACGGCATTCCCCAGGACGCCCGGTTGGAATACATACAAAAGACCTTTGACGAAAACTCCATGAAGGTGCTGGACGATACCTTGGTATCGGATATTCACAAGATGACCCTAACCCCGGATATGACAGACCAGGCCTTTGCAGGCAACGCCAGTGGCGTGGCGCTGAAATTGAAGCTGCTTGCCCTGCACCTGCTGGTGAAAAGCAAGATGAGCGCCATGGAGGCGGGGCTGAAGAAACGCTGGACCTTATACAACAACTGGCTGGCCCATAACGGTATAGACCCGGTGTCCGTAGATGATGTGGATATGGTGTTTACTGTGGCGCTGCCCATTGATGAGGCGCAGATTGTCTCTATGGTGTGCACCTTGAAGAATGCCGGGCTGGTGGACGATCAGACCCTGCTGTCTCTTCTTTGGTTCGTTAAGGACCCGGCAGAGGCTGTGGAGAACATGAAGCAGCAAAAGCAGGAGAACCAGCAGCAGTATATGGACAGTTTTGCCCCAAAGACAGAGGACGAGGACAAGGACAAGAACGAGGCCAAGGACGAAGAGAAAGACGAAGAAAAGGACGCTTAATCTATGAATGCAGCAGAGTATTGGAAAGGGCGAACGGTTGACCTGGAGCACCTGCTGCAAGCGCGTACCACCGCCACCATGGTGGAGGTCAACCGTATGTATGCCCAGGGTGTGGAGCAGATCAATGCGCAAATTGAGCGTATTCTCCGCCGGTATGTAAAAAACGGTCAGATCAGCCAGGTCTATGCCTTGCAGCTGCTCAGCGCAGGACAAACTGCACAGGAGCGGGAGCGCCTGCTGGAACAGCTGCAGCAGACCAAGGAGCCACAGGCACGGCGTGAATTGATCGCTATGCTGGACGCACCGGCCTATGCGGACCGTATCAGCCGTTTGCAGGCTTTACAGAACGCTATTCGTGCGGAAGCCGTAGCCATGGGCGTGCGGGAGGAACGGCTGGCGAAAGCGCGACTGACAGATACACTCAAACAAGCATACTACCGCACTATATTTAACGACCAAAAGCGTAATGGTCTATATGACTTTCGCTTGATCAGTGACCGCCGTGTACAGGCCGCACTTACCCATAAGTGGAGCGGGAAGAACTATTCTGACCGTATATGGAACAATAACGCTGCTTTTTGCAAGCGCCTGCAACGCACCATTGAGGTGGGCTGCATGACCGGCATGACCCTGCATGACATGGAGGAGCACCTGCTGGAGGACTGCGTGGGCGCAGACAGTGACAGCGGGCAGCGCTTTTGCGCCAGCCGTCTGATCCGCACCGAGGTCAACTACTTCTCCAACCAAGGATTTTTGGAGGGCTATAAAGCAGCGGGCATTATCCGGTATCGTTTTATGGCTACTCTGGATTTGCGCACCTCTGCCGTCTGCCGCCAGCTGGACGGCAAGACCTTTTTGGTGGAAGAGGCAAAAGCAGGCGAGAACCTACCGCCTATGCACCCTTTCTGCCGCAGTATTACCGTGCCGGTGACCAATAACCGCACAGGCACCCGCTGGGCCAGGGACCCGGTGACAGGACAGTCTATGACCGTACCAGCAGATATGACCTATGCCCAGTGGTATGAAAAGTATGTGGAGAAGAATGGCGGCGTTATTCGTGGCGCAAGAGGCGTAGATGAACCGGCCGTAGAGGAACAGGCGGAAGCTGTATATCTTGGCCAAATCAATCCGCAGTCTGAGCAGGAACGCAATGCCTATGTGGATCGGTTTATTACACAGTACGAGCGTGCCGACGAGGAGCACATGCTGGTCATTGACCGCACCGGCAAAGTGTATTCCGTTACCAGTCACCAGCCGGATTATATCGACTTAACCGGCGTTGACATTTCCATGAAAGGCAGTTACAATATACATAATCACCCGGCGGATCAAACGCAGTTTTCATTCAGCGATGACGCAGATATTCCAAACATGATTGCCGACGGCACCGGCGTGATGGAAGCCTTTGACCATAAATACCGCTACCGTTTGGAGCAGATGGACGGTGTGACGCTGGAAGAGTGGGAAGAGGCAAAAGAACAGGCGAAAGACGAAGTAACCCATGTGATGGACGCTCGTGGCCTAAGTTTTTCTGAATATGAAGAAAATGCCAAACACATACTAATAGAAGGAGCTTGCCGTGTTTTAGGAAAAGGAGTGTACACCCGATGGAAAAGATAGATCTTGAACGGTCGAAAAAAGAGGAGCTTTCAGCTCTCGGCAAGTATTATTCGCAGCGTAGTGAAGCAATTCTCAAGGAGTGGAGAAACACATTCCCGGAAGGAAGCCGTTATAGACACTGCAACACGCCGGAAATGAAAGCTTTAGAAGCCGAACTGAAACGCCGATATTTTGAGATACAAGAGAAGTATAAGACGCTCCGAGAGAAACAAGAAAAGCAATAAATAACCCAAAGTGAGCAGAGCTGCTATGCAGCCCTGCTCTTTTTATACCCATTTACAGGCAATGCCTGTGGGAATATATCATTTAACGAACCGGCAGCGTACGGTTTGGGAAAGGAGTCAGCAATGACAAAACACAATGCCGAGATGGAAAACAGCAGAGAACAGAGCCGGGTGTGCGCACGCCTGCCGCTGAACCTCCAGCTGTTTGCCGAAGATACCGGCGAAAATGGAGCAGACACCAACGCAGAGGGGGCAGCGGGCGACACCGACGCCAACTCCGATGGGGGCAACACCACTCCGACCTTTGACGAACTGCTGAAAGACAAAAAATTCCAAAGTGAATTTGACAGCAGGGTCAGCAAGGCGCTTGCCACGGCCAGAGCCAAGTGGGAAGAAAGCGCCAAAGAGCAGGCGGACGAAGCCAAAAAGCTCTCCAGTATGAACAAAGAGGAGCGAGAGCGGTATAATCTGGCCAAGGATCGCCAGGCATTTGAACAGGAAAAGGCAGCCTTTGCCAAGAAGCAGCTGGAAACGGCTGTTGCGGCTGAGCTGCTCCAGCGCAAGCTGCCTGCGCAGTTTGCCGCATTCCTGACCGGGAATGACGCCACCGCCTCGCAAAAGAACCTGGAGACTTTTGACGCCGCATTTCAAGAGGCAGTACAGGCCGCCACAACCGCCAACCTGCGGGGCAAGGACTTGCCGCCGGCAGGTAGGGAAGCAGCGGGCGACAATGTACCGCCCACAGACTTCCGCGCTTATGAGGCGTGGAGAAAAAATAACGGCTAATAGGAGGAATAAGAAATGCCGAACACGATTTTAACCCCCAATGTCATTGCCAACGAGGCACTGATGGTACTGAAAAACAACCTGGTGATGGCCAACCTGGTGCACCGGGACTATGAAAAAGAATTTGTTAAGGTTGGCGATACGGTAACCGCACGCCGTCCCAGCAAATTTGCAGCCAAGAACTTTACCGGCGCAGTGGATCCCCAGGAGCTGAACGAAGGCGGCGTGCCTGTAAAGATGGACCGTCTGCGTGATGTGACTGTACAGATCACCTCTAAGGAGATGAGCCTGGACCTGCGGGACTTCTCTGCACAGGTGATTGAGCCGGCCATGCTGGCCATTGCCAACGCTGTGGACGCCGATGTGCTGGCCACCGCCGTAGAGGGCGCAGGTCGCACCGTGACCGCTTCCGGCGAGGACGCAGCAAAGCCCATTAAGGATATTGCCAAGGTGGGCAGCCTGCTGGACTTTGCCGGTGTGCCGGTGCAAAACCGCCGCCTGGTACTGAACCCCTCTCACAAGGTGCTCTATGCAATGGACGATAATATGTCCAAGGTATCCTATGCCGGCGACGGCACCGCCTTGCGTGAGGCAGAGCTGGGCAAGGTGTACACCATGGATACCTATATGAGCCAGAATGCACCGTATCCCTTCGGTTATTTGGATAATGCCATAGGCACTGCCAAGTCCTTTAAGGTCAGCGGTACTGCAGGTGCCAGCACTGTGGCGCTGTCTTCTGTGACTGCCGCCTCTGCGACCGTGAAGAAGGGCGACTGCTTTATTGTGGACGGCTATGTGTATCACTTTGCAGCAGATGCAACGGCCTCCAGCGGTGCGATCGCCAGCGTAGCTATTGACCAGCCGCTCCATGCCGCGCTGACCAACAAAGACGCCACGGTGATTTCTGCACCCACTTCCATTGGCTTCCACCGCAACGGCGTGGCGCTGGTGACCCGTCCTATGGATCTGCCTATGGGCAACCAGAATGCCTATGTTGCCTCTGCTGATGGCCTGGGTGTGCGTGTGGTCTTTGACTACGACAGCACCCACAAGATCGACACTGTGTCCTTTGATGTTCTGTACGGCGTGACTACGCTGGACAAGGATATGATCGTCAAGGTGCAGGGCTAAGCCCGGGGAGGTACAAATGGAAAAGGTAACCGTTGTAAGCGGTAAAAGCGAAGTGGTCATTGACCGCAACTGCCTGGAGGCATACTTGAATGCCGGTTGGAAACTGCCGGAGAAAAAAGAAAACATGAAACAGGGCGCCAAATAGGGCGCCTTTTCTTATGGGGTGATATGTTTTGACAGAAGAAACAAAAAACAAGGCTCTGCGGCTGCTGCAAGCTGCTGCCGGGCGATATGACGAGCTGTGCACTGCCTGGTATGCGCATGCCGGCACAGAGTTGGACCTGCAGCTGTTCTTGGATATGGCCGAGGACGATTGCTTGGCGTATCTTGGTGCCCGCACCTTGCCGCTTGCCGTGACGGCGACCACGCTGTCCAAAATCGCCTATATACACCTAAACGGCTTCTTACAGGAGCAGGACTACGGTGTGAAAAGCGCTTCTTACACAGAGGGAAGCGTGTCCAAGAGCGAGACCTATACCACCCCTGCGGAGCGCGAGGCGGCCGTTGCCGAGCTGCTGCAGCCGTACAACAGATACAGGGAGGTGCATACTGGTGAAGCTAAAAACGCCTAAGTCGTGGACTGTAAAATCAAGGATTTTTTCCGCAGTAACACAAAGAGACAGTACCTACGACTTTGAGCAGAGCACCTATACCGCTGTGCCAACTGTATTGCATTTGTGCTGGCAGCCGGTATCTGCTTCTGCCCCTATTGAGGAGCGGGGGCGGGTGCTGTCTGCCGGGTATCAAGCCGTGTTGTATGACCCTGTGGGCGTGCGGCCCGGCGACCTGGTACAGGCGGATGGTATTGGCTGGCTGGAGGTGGAGACCGTGCAGCAGTTCCTGCATTATCGGTTGTTGACAGCGAATGCCACAGAGAGGAGAGCACCCGGTGGAAACGAACATTGAGATTGAAAAGCTGAGTGCCTATGCCAAGACGCTGCAACGCACCGCAGATCATCTGCTGGACAACTTGGAGCGGCAGATGTTGCAGGACGCAGAGGATATGGCCGGCCGTCAGCGCAGCAACTGCCCGGAGGACACCGGACTGCTGCGGGAGTCCATCGCCGCCTTTTGCGAGCGTGACGGTGATCAGGTGACCGCAGGCAGCCGTACCAATATGCAGTATGCGGCCTATGTGGAATTCGGAACCGGGCCTGTGGGTGACGAAAAGGGTACACCGTTGGACAGTGAGCTGGGTATTGTGCGCAAGCACGAGCCTTGGACTGCGTATATACCAGGTTACGGTTTTCGCAGACTAAAAGGTCGCTTGCCGGCGCTCTTTATGTATAACGGCATGCAGGAAATGCAGCCGGTGATTGCAGAGCATTATGGTATGGCTATACAGGAGGCGATCAAGTGAAAAACTACCGTGCAGTGATCCGGGATACCTTAAAATCCGTACAGTCGGACATTCCCTATGACATTAAGATGGCATTTCCGGAGAGCAAACCGGCAGGTAACCTGATCACATTTTATGAGATCACCAATACAGGCACGGAACTGGCGTGCGTAGATGTGATCGCCTATCAGGTGGATCTGTGGTTTATGACCTTGCCGGACCTGTTGGAATTGACGGAAAAGGTAGACGAGGCTTTGACCTCGCTGGGCCTGATCCGGCAATTTGCGTCCTCGGACGCGCTTTTACACGACCCCAGCGGTTATTTGCGCAAATCATTGCGTTACGGTCGTCGGGTAGACACAAGAACCAATCGATTGATTGATTAAGGAGGATTTTATATGAACGAAACAAAGCCGGAACGCGGCCTTGCGTCCAAAGGCATTGAGGTATATCCCAACTATACCGGCCCCACAGCCAAGTGCCTGAACTACGCCACCCAAATCGGCGATCTGACCAAGGGCGAACGGGAAGAACTGGACGCCACTTGCTATGACGATGATGTGGAACACAGCATTACCGGTATTCGCAAGAAAGCAGACGCCTTTGAGGTGACTTTTCTGTACAACGCAAAGGACGCCACATCGGATTATCGGGTGCTGGCAGCTTTGGAGGACGCCGGTGTGTCCGTACCCATTATGGTTAAGCTGCCGGACGGCACCAAGTTTAACAACTCTGGTGTGCCCAGCCTGACGATTAAGGGACCGGGCGTAAACAGCCTGATGGAGGCTACTGTCTCTTACAAGCTGGACGGCGACTGGAGCAGAGAGTTCCCCGCCGCGTAAATCGTCTATTCGGGAGGCGGGCGACTGCCTCCCCGCTTTTTAGGAGGAAATGACAATGAACGAATCCCATATTGTAACCAGAACATACGATTTGCAGCTGAATGGCGGCAAGACTGTGCACCTGCGTTTGACTGTAGCTGCTCAGCTGCGACTGAAAAATAAATTCAACGAGGACGCCCTGGATGTGATTCTCAGCGCTTCCAGTGATCCGGAGCGGCTCCTGGCTGTACTGGATGAGGCCCTGCATTTTAACGATGATCCCAACGGCGATCTGACCGGTGAGGCGTTGTATGACGCGCTGGTGGACAGCGGCGTTAGCGGCGTGGACGCATTTTCAAGCATTCTCTTTCAGCTGGCCAATGTGTCCGGTCTACTGAGCGATATGCAGGCCGAGAAGCTCTCCGCCGGCATTGAAAAGATGGTCAACGCTGCGTTTGACGGCGTGGAGAAGTCCACAGAGAGTGAGGACAAGCCGTCCACTTCCTTTCGGGAGTAATTACTGCACAACGGAGGATATGATCCTGGAGGCCAACGCTTATGGCTTGTCGTTCTCCGTTATTCTCGCCATGACCTATGGAGAACTAAAGCGTTACATCCTGTTCCATCGTGATTTTGAGAAAAGGCAGTATCAAAACCTGTCACAAATCGCTTATATCCAAGCCGGGGTTATCGCCGCTGCGGTTGCCGGGGAGGATGTGGGCGCAGTGTATGACCTTTTCCCCTATTGGACAGAGAATGACGTGCTGGATATTCAAGCGGCCAAAGCAATGGCCTACTTTGATCAGTTTTAACGATTGAAAAACAAGAAAAGGAGGTGATTTTGTGGATCAGGAATTGGTAACACGATTTACTGCGGATATTAGCCAGTACAAAAAGAGCATGGCCTCTCTCCAAGCCGAGCTGAAGCAGCTGTCCGGCGTGACGGATAAAATTAAGACGGTGACTGCCAAGGCAATGTCTTCCGCCTCTTCTGATACAAGGAAGATGGGAAAGCAGGTGGATACGCTTATTAAGAGCCAAGAGCGCAATGTGCAGGCCGCTATGAGTAGTGCTGCGAAAATATCCGAGTATACGGCAAAAGCCAGACAGCTGAAAGATCAGCTGCACAGCCAGGACGAAACATACAAGCAGTTGTCCAGCCGCTTAAAAGAGGTAACAGCCACTTACCGGGCACAGCAGGAGTTTTTGAAGTCCTATAAGAACGGCATCGCCGGTGTAAGCAGTCAGTATCAGGAGATGGTAGACTGGATCCACAAAATGGAAACAGCGTCGACCAGCGGCATGACGATCAATCAGATTGAACAGCAGCGGGCGGCTATCAATCGTATAAAGAACGATTTAGAAGTCTTTGACAGCGAGCTGAAAGAGGTTGGCCTGAATCCGAATAATTTAAAAACGGATACGCTGGACAAGCTGAAAAATGAAATCCGCAAAACCTCTTCGCAGATTCTCAAAGCGAAGAGTGCAATGGCACAGACCACGGGACAGATCAACAAAACCAATGCGGATATAGCAACGGAAAGCAACCGCTTTTCCAACTTGAAATCGTCCATATCCAGAAACGCGCCGGCGCTTAAGAGTATGAGCAAGCAGCTCAAGCAAACCGGTGATGTTTCTGCAGCAGGGAAACTGAAAAAGGGCTTCTCCGGGTTAAAGGGCATATTTGGAAATATCGGATCTGCAGCGGGCGCCGCTTTCGGCAAGGTGCATAGTCACCTGAAAAATATGCGTGCTTCTTCCGGTACGGCCAGCAAGTCCCTGTTGAATGTGGTCAAGTCTATCCGCCGTATAGGTGTGGTATCGTTGGGGCTGAAAGTGTGTAAAAACATTTTCGGCGAGCTGCGCTCGGTGATCACCGGATATTTAAGTCAGAACGAGGCTCTGAATAACCGTGTAGAAGCCTTGAAAAATGCTTTTGCAAATGCTTTGGCACCGGCCATCAATGTGGTTGTGGGGCTGTTTGAAAAGCTCATGCCCTATGCCATGAGTGTGGCTAATGCCATCAGCGGCTTGCTTTCCTCTGTGGGGATCGCTTCGCAAGTAAATGCCACAGCCACCGCTGTGGGCAAGACCACAAAAGAGACGAAAAAGCTGTCTCAAGCGCAGAAAGAACTGTACGGATTTGACCAAATCACTAAGGTTAGTGATGATCAGCAAGACAGTGACGCTTCGTCCGGATCCACTGCCGCCGCCACACCTGCGGCTTCCGATAAGTTTTCCCAATATCTGGACAAGATCAAGAACCTGTGGAAAAGCGGCAACTTTGAGGGGATCGGCGAACAGATCGCCGGTTCTTGCAATAAGATTATCAGCAAGATCAACGCTCTGGACTGGAAAGGCATACAGGATAAAGTTAACGGCGCTGTCAGCGGGATTGCCAACGGCTTAAACGGCTTTATTCGTGGCTTTGACTGGGAGGGCGCCGGACAGATTGTCGGCAACGGTGTAAATACCATATTCGGTGCGCTGGATACCTTTCTGACTACATTCGATTTTGCAGCTCTTGGCGCAGGCTTTGCTAAAAACCTGAACGGTATATTCAACACCATTGATTGGGGACAGGTGGCAAAGACCCTGTCCGATGCAATCAGCGGTGTGTTCAAGATCATTTCCGGATTTCTGGAAAACCTGGACTGGCGCGGGCTGGCTACGGCGCTGGAAAACTTCATAGGCGGTATTGATTTTGGTGGAATGGCAAGCGCTCTGTTTGAATCGCTTGGTGCAGCTTTAGGCGGCCTGTGTGCATTCCTGGGACAGCTTATCTCTGACGCTGTGTCCGGTATACAGTCCTATTTTGGCGACAAGATCAAAGAAGCCGGCGGCAATGTGGCCCAGGGCATTTGGGACGGCATCATTGACGGCATTGGAGATGCATGGAAGTGGGTTAAGGAACACATTTTCCAACCGTTTATCAATGGTTTCCAAAAAGCGTTTGAGATCAAATCGCCGTCTAAGGTTATGAAAAAGCAGGGCGGCTTTATTTCCCAAGGTCTGTTTGACGGTATCGGCGATCTGTGGAAAAAGGTCAGCCAAAAATTCAAAGGATTTAAGGACGGCGTTGTTAATTTCTTTACCGGGAAAAATGGCGTTGTATCAAAAGTCACCGGCCTTGGCGGTAAGATCGTGACCGGCTTAAAGAACGGCCTGAAGAATTTGAAAGCCACCTTTACCAATGCGTTCAAAGGCCCCTTAAACGGTGTGATCAAACTGGTCAACAATATGGTTGGCAAGATCAATGACAAGCTGCTGATTAGCGTTGGCAGCACACTGTCTAATGTGCTTAGCGCCCTGGGCGTGAGCGTGACCAACGGCCAGTACCAGTTGTTTTCTATACCCACTATCCCAGAGCTGGAAAAGGGCGGCGTGCTGAAAAAAGGCCAGGTCGGTCTGCTGGAAGGTAAAGGTGCCGAGGCTGTTGTGCCTTTGGAGCGAAACACCCAGTGGATCAGCAAGGTAGCCGCAATGATGGTACAAATGCTGGGTAGCAGCGGGCAGGCGGTCAATGTAACAATCCCGGTATATGTGGGCGGTAAGCATTTAAGCACGGTGGTGCTGGACGATGTGAACCAAACAGAAAAGAAAGGCCGTGACCCGGTTACGGCCACAGCGTAAGGAGGGACGGTATGCCACTATATATTGACGGCACAAAAATGCCAAACCCATCATTCAATGCCATATCCTGTTCAGATGAAAAGGTGTGGTCCTCTAACACGGGCCGCTCCAAGTCGGCTTATATGAACGGCAGTATCGTTCAGGTCAAAAAAACAAGGCAGTTGTCCTTTCCGCCCTTGACCCGGGCGGAATTGGACAAGCTAAACGGCGTGATCAACAATGCGAGTAAGCCCTGGCATTCCATTAAACTGGAGGATACTTCCGGGAATACGGTGTTTTCGTTCAACTGCTACTTTGGTACGCCCAGTTGGACAGCCTATTCCGGTGCCAGGGATTGCCGGTATTTCATCAACTACAAAGTAGACGCCATCGAGCGCTAAAGGAGTATTTTATGTACAAGACAAGCACAGCTTTTAACCAGGCCATCAAAAACGGGGAACGAATCTATGTGAAGGTTAAATGTGGCAATTTCATTTTTGGCTACAACGATGAGACGGATCCTACAAGCCCAAATGAGCAAAATAACATTATGGAGCTGAATATTGACCGCAGTATCAGCCATGACGATTACGCGCTGGCAAAGTCCTACGCTTGTGGGTGTAACTGCGTTCTGTGGGCTGTGCCTGCCGGTGCCGTGCTTCGCGGGCAGAAAACCGTGGTGTACTTTGGCTGTATGGTCAACGGTGCAGTGGAGTGGGTGCCAATGGGCGTGTTTTATCCGGAAAAGGTCACTCGGTCCGGCGAATGTACCACTTTGGAAATGTACGACCACATGTATGATCTTTCTATGCCGTATTCTGCCGCCATCAGCGGTCAGCAGACCCCTTTGGCAATCTTAAAAGACCTGGCACGCCAGGGTAACTTTGAGTTGGCTGCCGGCGTGGAGAGCAAGGTCTCCGGCTTTGGCACGGTAGATGTTTCTTTGCTCTGCGGTACGGAAACAGATGATGATGGCAAGCAGCAGGTCACTGCCTATAATGTGAATGATGCCATCGGTTATGTGGCTGGGTTCTGCGGCTGTGCTGCCGTCTTTGATCGAGAAGGCAAGTTGCGAGTAGATACTTTCGCCCAGGTATATGATGGTACGGCAGAATACGCGGTGACAGATGACACGGTCACAGAGGTTTCACTGGCAGAGACGGACAAAACCTACCTGGGGATCAGTTGCAACAATGGGAATAAGAATATTCTTGCACCAGATAGTCTGTCGGTCAACAGCGAGGTGCTGTATTTCGACAACCCACTGATCACCACCCAGGCCCAAGCGGAAAAAGTATTTGGTGCTGTATCTGATATGATCTACATAGATGATGGCGACCAGGGTGAGACTGTATTTGACCTGGGCATACAGTACCGACCGGGAAGTATGACATTGCTCACGGCCAATCCGGCGTTGGATAGTTTCGATGTGATCACTTACCGGGACGATACCGGCGATCACCATATCCCCTTGATGGGTGTGGAGTATGATTATGATGGCTCCGTCACTATGGATGTGGCCGCCCATGCCCGTTCAGAACAGGAGGGCAGTTCTGCCGGAAGCATTCTATCCCGCATGATCTCTAAGGCTATGCAGCAGGTCACAGCGCCGTTGGCGCAGCGCATTCAGGACGCCACGGATTCTATCACGAACGCAGTTGGTGGTTACGCTGCTTTGATCGACCGGGACGGCGATGGTGTGTCAGACGCGCTTTATATCGGAGAGTACCCGGCAGCGGAGGGCAAGACCAAAGGACGCTGCCTGCTGCTGAATAAGAACGGCATGGCTGTTTCTACCACCGGATTGCAAGGCCCCTTTAAGGACTTTGCGGTGTACTACAACAAAAAAACCAACCAGTATTACCTGAATGCTACGGACATTTCAGCCGGTAGACTCTCCGGTATTGAGATCCTTGCGGATAAAGGCACGATCGCCGGGTGGAACATAGACGAAGACGCTTTGTATTGCGATGTGGGAAATAATCGTGCATATTTCCAAAAGCCGTCAAAGAACAGCGACTGGGTTCTATCTGTACAAAAAAAGAATTCGGACGGCTCTTACACAGGCGTATGGGGTGTAACAATGGCTGGTAATATGTGGTGCAACGGTTCATTGAATGTTGCTGGTCAAACAACATTTGATACGGATGTTACTTTCCACAAGAAAATTTATGACTTTTCTGGTTGCGAAATCATCAATGCAGCTTCTGGTGGTAGTTCGTTAGTTGTTGGTTATGGTCAATACGACAAAAAATTGAAAACATATTTGGAAGGTGGAACGATATATCTTCGCCATAATGGTGGTGGAGTAGAGATCCAAAACAGAACCGCGACGCGCTTCAAACTGTGTTCATTGAATTGGACCCTTGATGGATCAGAAGCTGTACGAGATACGATCGAATCTGCTGGTGGATTTGTATTAAGTGCAAATGGCGGGGACAATCGGTTGTATTTATTTGGAAGCAGTATTTATCTTAACAGTAATACGACTGTTAATGGCAATGTAGTAGCGCGTGGAGATGTGAAGCTCAATTTCAAAGCGGTCAGCGGAACGGTTCCCTTAGTGGTCAACACCAGCGGTGTTATTACAACTGCCAGTTCTTCCGCACGGTACAAGGAAAACGTTAAGCCGTTGGAAGATCCGTCTCTGGATCCTATTGGGCTGTATGATGTGCAGGTAAGCCAGTACAATTACAAGCCGGAGTGTCGGGACAAAGAGCTGGTCGGTGGCACACAAATCGGCTTGGTGGCAGAGGATTTGGCCCAGCACTATCCTAATGCAGTGATTTATGATGAAGATGGACGGCCGGAAAGTTGGCAGGATCGTATTATGATCCCTGCAATGCTTAAGCTCATCCAAGAGCATAAACAGCAGTTGGACGATTTGCAGGCCGAGGTGGACGCGCTGAAAGCAAAATTGCAATAAACAGTAAAGCGGCTGCTCCGTACTGGAACAGCCGCTTAAAGGTTGTTAATCAATATAAATTCTTGGCGTCGAATCATCGCCGTGCTCAAAATAGAAATGCCTACCGGCCTTATCCACATATATGGTTTCGTGCCTATCAGCCCGGTGTGTCGCTGTCGCCCAGTAATCTCCGCCATCTGAATGAATAATTTCACCAATTGCGTCTAATGGCACTGAATTTTGTTGTGCTTTTGGTACTTTTGGTGTGGGTTGCTTGGTCGTTGACTCTGTGTGCTGTACTATAACATCTCTTCCTTGGGAGGTATAATACACAACCTGCGGTTGCGTGGTAGTATGCTTCTTCTTTTTCTTCTTAGTGGTTGTGGGCTTTGTAGTTGTTGTGGTTGCGGTCGCCTCTGTGGCTGCCGGTTCTGTAGTAGTCTCTGTGGGCTGTGTAGTAACACCAGCCAGTGCACTGGATACAGCGTGATCTACCAGATTGGCTGTCTCCTGATCATGCACTCGATCATAGTGCACCCACACACCGATACCGACCCCCACCGCCACTACAACGGTCACAACAAGGATCCACACCTTGGCCTTAGACTTCATCTTCATCTCTCCTTTCACTCCCCACCATACCACACTTCCCCGCAGATTGCAAGAAAAGCAAAAAGGCCCTCGTCTGTTTGTAGACGAAAGCCTTTTTGACTTAGAAGGGCAAGTTGTCGTCATCGTCATCGTAGGGGATGATCTTCTTTGTAGTGTGACTATATCTGTTGCAAGATAATCCTGCCCACTCTCTACGCATTTTGTTGTATGTTTCACCCTCGTTGATTCTTTCAAGATCTTCGCGAATATGTCCGTTAAGCCTGATTTTTTCCAAGTAGGTTTGGATAGCCTCATCTGCAATGTATAAACAGTCCGCAAACTCCTCACTGCATGGGCTGATAATTTCGGTCCCAAATGCATCGATCAAGAGGTTGATTGCATTGATAATGTCTACATACTTTATTGCAATGGGCTTCTTTGTTTCAACGCCTGTAAGTAGATACTCCATAGAAACATTGAGTTCCCGGCTATATGCATATAAGCAATCACAGTTGATCCCTTTCTTTATTTCACCGCGAATATGCAATCGCAAAGTAGCTTCGCTCACATTACAGAGCTTTGCAAACTCAATTTGGTTCATATTTTTTTCTGCAATCAGTCGTTTTAATCTATTGCCAACTTCCTTGTAGTTAATATTCGTCATTTTCAACACCTCAATATAATTGTTTTTGTGTCTAAATTAAAAATAGCACATAAGAGGGAATATGTCAACAATAAAACGACAAAAAAATATTTTGCTGATGTTGTTGACATAATACTGCGAAAATGATATTATGATGACATCAAATGCGAAAGGAGGTGCGAAAATGAAGGGGTCAGAAATCAAAAGTACAATTATTCGTTCTGGTTTGCGACTGTGGCAAGTCGCGGATTATCTGGGCATGAGCGATTGCACTTTTTCTAAAAAACTGCGTTATGATTTTTCGGCAGAAGAAACGCAAAAAGTTATGGACGCAATTACAGCACTGGATGATCAAAAAATGTGAATCGGTATTTTCGCCCATTTTTGGGCGAAAATAGGAAACGGCATTATGTGGCGTTTTTTGAAAAGAAAAAAGAGATTTGCTTACACGACCAAGCACAAGCAAATCCCTAAACAGCAGCAGAGGTTCTCCACTGATAGATTTATTATACCAAATACGAGGGCCTCTTGCAAGATTATTTTGTAAGGAGTTTTTGTTTATGAACGAGCTAATCAAAGTGAATTACGATGGCGATAGGCCAACGGTGTCGGCAAGAGAATTGCATAAATTCTTGGAAGTGAAAAGCTCATTTCGCAACTGGTTTCCAAGAATGTGCGAATATGGATTTGTGGAGGGCAATGATTTTCGCACATTTTTGTGCGAAAATACCGGCGAGCGCGGTAGGCCGGGAAATGATGCGCAGTTGACCATTGAAATGGCTAAGGAACTCTGTATGCTCCAGCGCAATGATAGAGGTAAACAGGCACGCTTGTATTTTATCGAGCTGGAAAATGCTTGGAATACGCCTGAAATGGTAATGTCCCGGGCGCTGCGTATGGCGGAGCAGAATTTAAGAACGGCTATGCAGGAGAATTCAAAACTTACGGTGGCGGTACAAACAATGCAACCAAAGGCAGAATATTTTGATGAATTGGTAAGTCGTAATTTGCTTACGAATTTTCGGGAAACCGCAAAGCAACTGGGAATCGGTCCTAAGACCTTTATTGCATTCCTGTTAGACAAAAAATATTTATACCGTGATAAACGCGGGCGCTTAATGCCGTATGAGGACAAGAATGCAGGATTGTTTGAAATCAAAGAATCCTATAATGATAAAACAAAATGGGCAGGCACTCAAACATTGGTAACACCCAAGGGGAGAGAAACCTTCCGTCTGTTATGCATATAGGAGGCCATGATGGAATCACATGAGAATTTTAGTTGTCGTTGCAACATCGATGAGGCTATACGCCTGTCGGATATAGCAACGGTGGACATTTTGGAAAGGGCGAGACTTTGTTACCGTGATGCATATCGTTCCGATTGTTCAGAAGATGTGCAGTGGAGATGCAGCCGATCGCTTTTGAGCGTTTACATAATGGGCTTTTTGAGTGGCGCACGAGCCGTGCGTGAACGCAAAATAAAATAGTCAGTTGGAGCAGGTGTCTATTCCTGCTCCTTTTTATTGGAGGTGAGCCTCATGTAAAATACAAATTGCAGTCAACTGCAAACGGCGGCTAAGACACGCTGTTTTTTTATGTCAAAAAGGAGGATTTTATGCAGACATTAAACATTAAGGTCACCCAGCAGGCGGTGATCTTACAAAACAAAGATCCGGTGACAGCTGAGAATGTCAATCAGATTCGCTGTGTGGTAGAGCTGGACCCGGCATACGCCGATTTGGTCGTGCGGGTGTGCATGAACGGCCAGTTTGCCACTGTGGTGGATGGACAATGCTTCGCCCCGCCGCTGCAAGAGGGAATGTGCCGCCTGGGCGTTTACGGCTATGCTGTGGATGGCGAGCAGTTGGTGCAGCGTATAAGCCCGGAGCCGTGCGTGTTTTATGTGCGCCCAGGATCTTATGACCCGGCGGCTGTGGAGGCAGACGCGCCTGATCCAACGGAGTTGGAGTCTTATTACGCCAAGGTGCAGGCTCTGCTCAAGGATATTGGTAAGGGTGTGAATGGCACCACTTATACGCCCAGTGTGTCCGCAGCGGGGGAGATCAGCTGGACCAATGACGGCGGGAAGGACAACCCGGAACCGGTGAACATTAAAGGCCCAAAGGGTGACACGGGTCCCCAGGGCGCTCCTGGTAAAGATGGAGAGCGAGGACCGCAGGGCGAACCGGGAAAAGATGGTGCAGTGGGCCCACAGGGTTCCCAAGGGGAGCCGGGCGCAGAGGGCCCGCAAGGCCCACAAGGTGAGCAAGGCCCCCAGGGCGAACAAGGACCAAAAGGTGATCCCGGTCCTGCAGGCGCTGATGGCAAGGACTATGTGCTGACGGACACGGACAAAACCGACATTGCCGCCAAGGTGGAGATCCCGGATAGCTCTGTGACTACGAACAAGCTGGCGGACGGTGCCGTTACCGGCGATAAGATCGAGTCCCTGTCTGTGGAGGGCAAGCATATTAAGCCGCGTACAATAACCGGCATGCGGCTGGCTCTAAAAACGGTCACAGAGAACCTGTTAAGTGATGAGTTGCAAGCCAAACTTACCAGCTGGGTGGGCACTCTGGCACAAGCGTCAGGCGATGCGGTCACCTTACACGAATGGTGGAACATCTCTGAGTTCTGCCCCTATGTGCTGAATGTGGATTATGACACACATGGCACCATTACATTGCACGCTGACGATGCCAAAAGCGGCGATCATGCCTTAGTCCTGCGCAGTGGGGCGCTGGTGTCTTTCTTTGAAGAAGATGGCGTGGAGTGTGCCACAGTCACACAATCTGATTTTGGCCTGGCCGTCTTACGCAGAGCGACAGACGGCAGCGGGACGGTCACCCTGCTGACTGCGGATAAAACCGGTTCTGCTGAGACCTGGGAGCCTGTGTTTTCCAAGACATTTGACGCCGATACAACGGACAAGCAAAACTGGATTTTGTCTAAGCCGTGCAGAAAAATTAAGTTGCGCATGGTTAGCGTTGGAACTACTACCAATAGTAGTGCCGGAGACCAAACTGTATATTTGAATTCGTACACATCTGAGACTTACATACCCAATGCGTTTCGTTTCGATGTTGCAAAAGATAAGGGAAGCTTCGTTGTTGCAGAGGTTGAATTGACTGCTGACATGGTGCGTGTAATGCAAAACAAATCAGATAAGTCAAGTGGCTTCAACCCAGCTGATGTCATGGAAAAAGGCTGTATATGGCTTAGCAACAAGGTTAATTTCAACATATTCAAGGATGTGGAGGCTCACGGTGCGATTAAGTCGTTAGGTTTCCCAACCAATGGACGAACAATTGGCGCAGGCACGCAAGTTGAAATATTGGGGGTGGCAAAATGAATGTGGAGACAGAAAGCCGCATTGCGTTTTTGAAGTCCGAGCTGGCGGAGACGGATTACCTCTGTCTGAAGTACACGGACGGTGCGCTGTCCGAAGATGAATATGCGCCGATCCGCCGGCAGCGGGCTGCGTACCGTGCGGAGATTAACGCCCTGCAAGGGGGTGAGACCGATGTATAGTGCATTCGTTACGGCCGCCCTAACTGCTGCCGTGTCCACGGTGGTAGGCAGCGCTGTGTCCGCTGTGATCGCTTCCCTGATCGCAAGGAGGAAAAGCAAAAAAGCAATTGACGAAGTCACCACAGCCCGGTATATTGCCATTGAAAATGGCCTGCAATCCATTTTGCGTGCCGAGATCATACGGCAGCACGACAAGCATACCGAGCGGGGCTACTGCCCCCTGTACGCCAAGGAAGCCATGGTCAAGGTGTATGACGCATATCATGCCCTGGGCGGCAATGGTATGATGACCAGATTTTATAATGAGATTATTGCGCTCCCGGAGGAGCAGAAGGAGGACTAAAAAATGAAAGTAACCGCAGGAACCATCGCAAGAACCGCCGTGTTGGCGGTATCTCTGCTGAATGTATTGCTCAATGCCTTTGGCAAGAACCCCTTGCCCTTTTCTGACGATGAAGTCTACACCGCCGTGTCAACGGTGGTGGCAGTAGCGGCTTCCATGGCTGCCTGGTGGAAGAACAACAGCTTTACCAAGGCTGCACTAAAGGCGGACGAAACCCTTGCGCTGGAGCGCATGGAGACGGCGGAGAGTGAGGCGGTCAGTCATGAGTAAGCTGTACTATTGTCGACAGACCACGGAAAAATGCAAGTCAATCCGTTATCCCAGCAAATCCCACCCCTATAAGTACGGAACCGGCGGCTGTATCTACACCAGTGGCTGTGGGGTGTGCGCAAGCCTTATGGTCTTACACAACTTCGGATTTACAAGTTTAGACACGGTAGCTTGGACACAGAAGTGCCTACTGATGGGCGCACGGTCCGCAGACGGCACAGATATGGACAAGGTGGCTGCATACCTGGAAAAGCACTACTCCATTGTGAGCAAGCGGGTCAAAACGGCAACCGAGCTGAAAAAGCACCTGAAAAGCGGGGGCAAAGCCATTGTGTGCGTATCCGGTGGCGGCAAGCAACTGTTCTCCAATGGCGGCCATTATGTATATGTAGGTGGCCTGGACAAGGCCGGTAACCTGATCGTGCTGGACCCGTACTGGTATGATGGCAAGTTCACCCTGACCGCAAACCGCCGGAAGTACACTAAGGTCAAGAACGCCAGGGAAGTGTATGTACAGCCTGCCGCCCTTGCTTCCGATATTAGCGGCATTTGGCTGTTCACGAACGCCAAAGGCGGCAAGACGGTGTACGCAGAAAGCGATGTCAATTACAAAAAGGCAACATCCAAGGCACCGACGGTTAAGCCTGGTACATACACCACCACCGCAGTGCGTGGGATCTACAAAGGTGCAGGTGCTGCCACCGGCCGCAAAAAGGTTAAAGACCTGACGGCCGACGGCCGGCGACACGCTACAAGCAGTAAGTCGAAAGCAGACGCTATGTTTCGGACAGGCACCACCATCACCGTGCTGGAGACAAAGCTGCTCTCCACCGGCAACCTGTGGGCGCGCTGCCCATCTGGCTGGCTGTGTATCTGGGAAAAGGATATTGACCGTAAATTCATCAAGTAAAGCAGAAAGCCCACCGTTATCCGGTGGGCTTTTTGTGCTGTTCATGGATTAGTTATTGGCTTCCGGCAGATACTTGGCATCTTCCGGAAACAGTTGGTACACATCGACAATGGGCAATGTCAAGGGAGCGATCATTGCGCTGGACAAAGTATTAGAGATGGTCGCTCTCATGTACGGAAACAAGGTCTGCACACCCTGAAAGCGAAGAAAGCGCTCAATTTGTTCCTGATCGTCTGTATCCAAATGCTGCAAATCAAAAATGGCTGTCATAGTGACGGATAAATCTATCGGAAAAGGATGTTCTTCGGTGTTCTCAAAAGAGATGGTTAATTTTGTGAAATAGTTGCTGCTGTTTTCAATATGGCCTGTCTGTCTGTTGATGTTTGGGCTAACATCAAAATTTCCATCCATGTCATGATTGATAATCTTTACTTCATTAGTGACGATTCTAAAATTTGCTAATTGGTTCATTGAATCTACCTTTCTGAAACTCAGCACGCTGATTGCCCGCTGAGTGATACATTAAATGGCCCACTGAACAGTTTGTTTTTGGAAACGCGATATTGGCCATCATTTTTTCGTGCGCTATAGTTAGTATGAAGTCGTAAGGAATTGTTGATAGATAGCGATAAATTGAGCGCTTTTGCAACAGTTATCAGCGTGTCCAATCTTGGCATTGCTTGCATTTTTTCCATTCGTGCAATTGCCGATTGCGTAAGACCGCATTTCGCTGCCAGCTCTTTTTGGGTTAGCCCGCCATCTACGCGAGCAACAACCAATTGGCGGATGACAGATGAGCAATCCTCCATAACTTCAAGTTCTCGTCTGGTCTCGGGGCTCTCGTTTTTTAGTTCTTCCCAAAATTCATCGAAAGTCTTTTCCTTCATGGTTCTTCCTCCTTATGTAGTCATTGTATTCGTTCTCGGCTCTTTTAATCTCTTGAGAGGGCGTTTTTTGCGTTTTCTTTTCGAAAGCATGGAGTAATACAAACGCTCCGTCATCATCGCAAAAGAAAAAGAAAATGCGGTTGTTGCCAGGTCGTAATTCGAAAATTTTTGGGTTAGATCCTTTAATTTGCTTTATAGAATTGCGAACGTAACGGCTCATTTCAAACCCGTAGGTCTCTAAATATTTTGCATAATGCAGAATTCTGTTGACTTCGCTTTTCTTATTTTCGGTACGCAAACGGTGTATGTGCTTTTCAATTGGGCAATTGCCGCTTTTGGTGCGATAAAGAATTACCTCATACGCCAATATGATACCTCCAATCAGAAACATTATACAGAATTATAGCAAATATGCTATTGCAATAAGAAGAATAGCACGGAAAAGGTAAGTTGTCAAGAAAAAATAGACATTGTTTGAGGTATTGGCTATCAACTGCGCATCACAATGAATGTAGGGATAGATGTTATCAAGTCTATTTTTTAATTCGCTGCATCTTTTGATGAAATATTAGTGAAAGGTATTGACAATCATTGCCTCGTTGTAGTATAACGAAAAACAAAGGAGGAATGAAAAATGATTGTGGAAGATACTAAGGATTTGGTTGAAACTGCGGACTATGTGATCATCGAAGCTGTTTTAGTGGATGATGGACTGCGTTACAAACAACTTTCTGTTGGCATTAAAGCCCAAAATGGTGACATTATCCGCATAATTCCAATATCGACAATGCTGATGTGAGAAAAGGCCGGGCAGTTTACAAGACTGTTCGGCCTTTATCTATACTAATTATATCTAAATGCAATAAAGAGGCCCGGATGGGGAACTGGGTGCCAGTCTGCGCTATTTGTCCCAGCGGTATTCTATGCCGTATCCGGAGTTGAAGGGTTTGCTTACGGACATTGGTGTGGAGGAGCTGGGGCACCTGGAAATGATCGGCGCTATGGTGCACCAACTGACCCGCAACTTGACGGAAAAGCAGATCGAAGAAAATCCCGGATTTGCCGCCTACTTTGTGGATCACACCGCCGGTGTGTATCCAACCTCTGCCAGTGGCTCCCCTTGGAACGCAGCGAGTATCGGCGTAAAGGGCGACACCATTGCCGACCTGAACGAGGATCTGGCGGCGGAGCAAAAGGCGCGGGTCACCTATGACAATATTCTGCGCATGGTAGACGATCCGGATATTATCCAGCCAATCAAGTTCCTGCGGGAGCGGGAGATCGTCCATTATCAGCGCTTCGGCGAGGGGCTGCGGGTAGCCACCGACAAGCTGAACAGCAAAAATTACTATATGACCAATCCGTCGTTTGACAAATAAGCCGATAAAAATACCCCGGTACAAAGTTGCTTTGACTTTGTGCCGGGGCGTTTTTTTATTTGGTTGTAAGGGCGGTGAGCAGGGCACGGCAGCCGGTGGCGATATCCCGGTAGGCGCGGGCAAAGTCCCGGCTGTACCAAGGGTCGGCCACATCGCCGCCGTGGGCATAGTCCAGCAGCTTTTTGATCTTATGCTGCGGGTCGCCGCCCAGCATACGGTGCAGATTACGCACATTGCTGCCATCCATGGCCAGCAGCAGATCGTAGTAGTCATAATCGGCGACAGTCAGCTGTCGGGCGCGTTTGCCGTCACAGGACAAACCGTGGGCAGCCAGTTCTGCCTTGGCAGGCGGGTACACTGGATTGCCTTTTCCGTGCCAGATCTCTTCTCGGCTGGTGGCAGCGGACGCAATCTCAAATTGATCCGTCCGTCCCACCTGTCGCACCATATCCTTAAAGATGAATTCCGCCATAGGCGAGCGGCAAATGTTGCCGTGGCACACGAACAAAATGCGTATCGGCCGGTTCGTTACGCTCATTCTGCCAGCTTGGCCAAAATGGCGTCTGCCGCTTCTGCGGTGGGTGCAGTCTCAGAGAAACTCTTGTCCCGGGCGGTCAGCTCCACCACGCCGTTTTTCAAGTTCCGGGGGCTGACGATCACGCGCAGGGGTACGCCCAGCAGATCTGCGTCGGAGAACATAACGCCGGCGCTGACAGAACGGTCATCGTAGATCACTTCTACGCCCTTCTCCTGCAAGGTGTTGTACAGTGTATCGGCAAAGGCACGCACTTCTTCATTGTCTGCACGCACAGCACACAGGTGCACCTGCCAGGGGGCAATGGCCTTGGGCCAAATGGGACCGTAGTCGTCGTGGTGCGCCTCGCACACAGCGGCGGCCAGTCGGCCAACGCCAATGCCGTAACAGCCCATGATCGGCACACGGCTCTTGCCGTCCCGATCCGTATAGGTCATACCCATAGGCTCGGTGTACTTCTTGCCCAGCTGGAAAATGTTGCCCACCTCAATACCACGGGAAATATGAATGCTCTTTTTGCCGCAGCAGGGGCAGATACCGCCCTCAACCACCTTGGCAAAATCGTGGTACTCCGCACCGGGCACATCCCGCTGCATATCCACGCCGGTGTAGTGGTAATCCGTCTCGTTGGCACCGGCACACAGGTTGTTGCGCCCCTCCAGGGAGCGGTCGTATAGCACGGTAAAGTCACCGTTTAGGTTGGCAGGACCGATAAAGCCGGCGTGCAGACCACATTCTTCGTTGATTACTGCCGGGTGAATTTCCTCACCCAAAAAGTTGGTGAGCTTGGTCTCGTTCACTTCCAGGTCGCCTCGCAGGAACAGTACCACATATTTGTCTTCATTATTGGTCTGGTACACCACGGCCTTGGCACTGTCCTTAGGGTCGGCGTGCAGATAGGTGCATACCTCCTCAATGGTGTGCATACCCGGGGTGTGCACCTTAGTCAGCGGCTGGGAGGGGGCATTTTCCACCGGCTCCAGGATAGACTCGGCAGCCTCCATGTTGGCTTTATATCCGCAGTCGTCGCACAGCACAATAGAGTCCTCACCAATGGGGGTCAGCAGCATGAATTCGTGGGATACGCTGCCGCCCATCATACCGGAGTCTGAAGCAACGGAGATCACTTCCGGCACACCGGCGCGGGCAAAAATGCGCTCATAAGCCTTGTGGCACTTTTCGTAATAATCGTCCAGGTCCTCCTGGCTGGTGTGGAAGGAGTAAGCGTCCTTCATAGTGAACTCACGCACACGGATCAGTCCGGCTCTGGGGCGCGCCTCGTCCCGGAACTTGGTTTGAATTTGATAGATCATAAAGGGGTACTTGGTGTAGGTGCCGGCATATTCTCGTACCAGTTGCACCGCAGCCTCCTCGTGGGTCATACCCAGCACCATATCGGCGCCGTTGCGGTCCGTAAAGCGCAGCAACTCTTTGCCGATACTCTCATACCGGCCGGACTCTGCCCACAGAGAGGCGGGCATCACCACCGGGAACTGCACTTCCTGACCGTCCAGGGCGTCCATCTCTTCCCGCATGATTTGCTCCAGCTTCTTCAGCACTCGCTTTAAGGGCGGGTAAGAGGAGTAAATGCCGTTTGCCACATACTTGATGTAGCCGCCGCGCACCATCAGGGCGTGGCTGTCTACCTGACAGTCTGCCGGGCGCTCCTTAAAGCGATCGCCAACTAAGTGTTCCAGTTTCATACAAAAAACCTCCAAAAAATAAAGCCCTAAGCCGATCTGTGACAATCGGTTTAGGGCGAATCATTGATCCGTGTTACCACCTAAATTCAGGCTGAGCCTGCACTCTGCGCGCTCTGTAACGGGAGCTCCCGGTACGCCTTAATAGCCTTTGCGTTCGGCGCACAGCTCAAAGATGGGTTCCTCCTCCGCCTGCCCAGGCTTGCACCGACCGCCTGTTCTCTCTGCACAGGGTGGGGGAGTACTGTTTCTCGTCCTTGCTGTTACCTTGGTATCATAGCAAATCGGGACCGAAAAGTCAAGAGCGCGCCGGGTTTGTCTGATCTTTTATCTGTCCGGTGCAGCGGCGAGACAAGGCGCGCACTGCCGGATCCAGTCGCGGCTCCAGTCCCATGGCGATTATCAGCGCCGCCACGGTGAGCAGGAGAAAGAACATGCCCTGCATATACCAGCCGGGCAACCCGGCGCACAGCTTGACAGATAGCTTATTGAGCCAGCCATATAAATTGGGCTGGTTGTGAATAGCCATTAGGTACAGAGCGTGTACGCCCAAGTAGGCGAGACCTTTGTTCAGCATTGGCACCTTGGCCAGTGCCAGGCTGATACCGAGGATTCCGGTGCAGCCCAGTGCAGCCGCCGCCAAACGCAGCAGCGGGCGAGAGGCAGTCAAATCGTACATATCCTGTGGCGCTGCCTGCGCCAGCAAGCCACAGCCGACGGTGAGCACAGTGCCGCCAATGCCGCAGGCGGCAACCATCGCTGGCTTGGTACACTGCTTTTGCAAAGAACGAAACGCCCCTTGCAGCAGGGTACCAATAAACAGATAAAAGGCCGCCTCCATGGGGCGAAGAACCGTCAGCCCTACCATGCCCAGCACCCGGCCCACGCCGGACAGGGCGGTAAAGTCCACTGCTCTGCCTATACCGGCTGCCAGCAAAAACAGCCCGGCCAGGAACAACCCTTGTGCCCAGCGGGGCAGCGGGCTGCCGGTGAGCAGACTGCAAAGCAGTTTGCCAAAAAACAGGGCGCTGAAAAACCAAAGTACATTAAATCCGCACCCTACCAAAGCGGCAATGCCGTCCAGTGCCAGCGCCTTGTAGCTGCCGTGGCCTGCAATACAGGTCACCGCGCTGCACAGCAGATAAATGGCGCTGAATAAAATGTAATAAAAAAGCAGCCGGGCGTTTTTCTCCCAAAAACGACGGAGAGAAAAGCTGCATGCATCCCTTTGCATGACCAGCCCGGACACCACAAAGAACAGGGGCATCATATAGCCGCCCAGCGCTGTATGCAAAGGCGAGGCGGGCAGGGTGTTGTACAGGATCACCGAGAGAATGCCCAACCCTTTGGCAATATCCAGTTCTATTATACGCCCGGTGCGGGGCGGCATTGCCGATTGCTTCATTTTTCCGCCTCCTTGTGGAATAGATATAAGCTCAATACAATTTTATTGTAGCAACCTGCCTACGGCTTGTCAATTCTTTTATTACTGCCGGATATAGGCACTAATCAAACGAAAAAACGCAACTTATTCTTTACATCGGCGGCAAAAAATGGTACTATATATTGTATTGCTTTGCACCGGTAGTGCTGCAAAGCGCCAAATTTTGTTGGAGGTACTGTTTATGACCAGTGCACAAGTTTGTATTCTGATCTCTATAGCCGTGTACCTGATCGCTATGCTGGCTATTGGTATTGTGTGCTCCAAGCGCAACAATACAGTGGACGATTTCTATTTGGGTGGCCGTCGGTTGGGGCCGGTGGTTACTGCCATGAGTGCCGAGGCGTCGGATATGTCCAGCTGGCTGCTGATGGGCCTGCCGGGCGTTGCCTATCTGACCGGTGTTGCGGATCCGGGATGGACAGCCATTGGTCTTGGTGTGGGCACTTACATTAACTGGCTGGTGGTGGCACGCCGTCTGCGCCGGTATTCCGCCCGCATTGGCGCCATTACCGTGCCGGACTTTTTCTCTCGCCGATTTGGAGAGAAAAAACATATTCTTACCGCCATGGCAGCCATTTTAATTATTGTATTCTTTGTGCCGTACACAGCCTCCGGCTTTGCCGCCTGCGGCAAGCTGTTTGGCACGCTGTTCGGTATGGACTATCATGTGGCAATGATCATTTCCGCCATTGTAATCGTGGGCTATACCGCTACCGGCGGGTTTACTGCCGCGTCTACCACTGACTTAGTGCAGAGCATTGTGATGAGCATTGCGCTGGTGGTGGTGCTGGTGTTTGGCGTGTCCAAGGCCGGCGGCGTGGGCGCCGTGGTGGAGAATGCGCAGAGCATGAGCGGCTATCTGTCCATGACAGCTACCTATGACCCGGAAAGCGGCAAATCCGCCACATACAACTTGTTGAAAATTTTGTCTACCGCCGCTTGGGGGCTGGGCTACTTTGGCATGCCCCACATTCTGCTGCGGTTTATGGCCATTGAAGATGATCGCAAATTAAAGACCTCTCGCCGCATTGCCACCATTTGGGTCGTGATCTCTATGTTCATTGCCGTGGTGATCGGCGTAGTTGGCTCCGCTATGGTCAAGAACGGCACTATGGGTGCCCTGGCAGACAAGGAAACCATTATTGTGCAGATCGCCAATCTGCTGTCCCAGCACGGGGTAGTTGCTGCATTACTGGCCGGTGTGATCCTGGCGGGTATTTTGGCCAGCACCATGTCCACGGCGGACAGCCAGCTGCTGGCTGCCTCCTCCGGCGTCAGTGAGAATATTTTGGGCAGTCTGTTCAACCTGAATTTGTCTGCCAAGGCTAAGATGATCGTGGCTCGGGTGACCCTGCTGGGTATTGCCGTGGTAGGCATCTTTATGGCTTGGGATTCTAACGCTTCTGTGTTTAAGATCGTCAGCTTTGCTTGGGCGGGCTTTGGTGCGTCCTTTGGTCCGGTAATGTTGCTGGCGCTGTTTTGGCGGCGCTCCAACCGCTACGGCGCTGTGGCCGGTATGATCGCCGGCGCGGTAATGGTGTTCCTGTGGAAGTATTGCATTGCCGACCTGGCACCGGTTTTGAAGATTTACGAGCTGCTGCCTGCGTTCCTGTTTGGTCTGCTGGTGAATGTGGTGGTGTCCCTGTGCACCCCTGCGCCGGACAAAGAGGTGCTGGAGCAGTATGACGCGGTAAAGGCAGAGAAATGAGCCCTTTGAACGATCCGAGAGAAGCGTTGCGCCGTGCCCTGCAATATGATGCCGGAGATCCCAAGCGGATACAGCATTTGATCAAGGTGTATGCTTTTGCCGAAATGATCGCCGATGGGGAGCATTTGCACGACGGGCAGCGGCGCGTATTGCTGACAGCCGCTGCACTGCATGATATTGGTATTCACAATGCTCAGCTGCATTACGGTTCCTCTGCCGGTAAATACCAAGAGCTGGAGGGCCCGCCGGTGGTGCGCCAACTGCTTGCAGACTGGCCAAAGGATTTTGTGGAAGAAGTTTGTGATCTGGTGGCCAGACACCATACCTACACCGGTGTGGACCGATTGACTTTGCGCATTTTAATTGAGGCGGACTTTTTGGTGAATGCGTATGAGGAGGGGCTTTCCGAAGAAGCCGTGCAAGTCGGCAGGGAAAAGCTGTTCACCACTGCGACGGGAAAGCGCCTGTTGCAAATGCTTTACGCAGTATAAGATAATAAAAAACGCAAGGTGTATTTCGCACCTTGCGTTTTTTTGTGTCGTTTAAGATTTATTTTACAAAGCGGATCAGCCGATTGGTAAGTAGGGCTGCCAGCAGGATCTTGCCACACTCCGGCAGCAGGAATGGCACCACGCAGGTGGCCAGCGCCGCTTTTAATGTGGCTTTGTAAGCAATGATGAACCACACGGTGCCAAAGGCGTAGCATACAGTCAGGCCGATTACCATAAACAGGATCAACTGCCAAAACTTGTGACCGAACTTTTGCACCAAAGCGCCGGTGATCAGTGCGGTCAGGACAAAGCCGACAATGTAGCCGCCGGTGGGACCGGTAATGGCTGCCACGCCGCTTTTGAACCCGGTAAAGATGGGCAGTCCTACCATACCCAGCAGAATGTACACGATTACGGATACGGTGGAGCGCTTCCACCCCAGCAGTCCGGCGCACAGGCAAACGGCAAAGGTCTGCATGGTAAAGGACACGGTCATGGGCACGGCGATCTGGGCACACACAGCGATCAGTGCGGCAAACAGACCGATATAGGCAATGTCTACCGTGCGGAGCTTTTTCTTCTTCTTGCTGCTTTCGGCAGCTGCGGTTGTTTCTGACATACTTTTTACCTCACATTGAATTTTGTACTATTATGCCTTGATTTTGCGTAAATGTCAACCAAAATCATAAAATAAGTTGACAATTTGCAATTCCACGGCAAAATTCCGCCGGATTCCTGCCCTATTGCACAAATTCTTTGGCACTTTTTTGTGCACTGTACTGAATTTTAAAAATTTGGTCCATACCAGTAGGCAAAGGCCGCGCCAGCGTGTATAATGGTGCTGATTTTTGAAGAAGGAGCGCACTTATGCAGCTGTTAGAAACAAAAAAAGAGAATTATATCGGCCAGGCAGATCCGTTTATTCTGGAAAGCGGCGGTCGATATTACATTTATACCACCGGCGATGATGGCATTTACGCCTACAGCTCGGATGATCTGCTCACCGGTTGGCAATTTCACGGTATGGTGTTTACCGTGCCTGGGGAGCATAACTTCTGGGCACCCAGCGTTATTGAACTGGATGGTACATATTATATGTATTGTTCTTATGAGTTCTTTGGTGATACGCCGGATCAGGGCGGTCATCGGGAGGCACTGTTTGTCAGTCAGGCGGATAATCCCCTCGGCCCCTTTGGGCAGGAGAAGCAGATTCTGCATCCCTTTTCCATTGACTCCCAGATTGTGCAGAACGAGAGCGGTCTGTATTTGTTCTATTCTACCAATACGTTTGAGGGCGACCGGATCGGCACTTATATTGTGGTGGATAAGATGCTGGATCCGTACACCCCGGCAGGACACCCGGTGCCGGTGGTGGTGCCCACCCTGGACGAGGAGATCTTCCGTCGGGATCGGTACAAGACGGGCCAGCACTGGCACACCATTGAGGGTGCCTGCTACTTTCGGGAGGGGGACTGGCAGTATGTAATGTACAGCGGCAACTGCTACTTGCAGCCTACCTATTATATAGGATACGCCCGAGCCAAAACGGACGAAACGGATCTTACTAAGATCAAGTTTGAAAAAGTGCCGGATGACCATACCTATGCTCCGGTGATTCGCGCCAACGATTGGGAGGAGGGCACCGGTCATCACAGCGTGATCAAGAAGGATGGCGTATGGTACGCGGTGTACCACGCCCGTAATGTGGAGGACGACGGCTTTGAAGGCGACCGTCGCAACGCCCGCATTTGCCGATTGGAAGTGAAGGACGGCACCATTACCGCTCACCGCTATCCGGATCATATATAGGCATAATGCACCGCTGCTCACTACCAAATCTTGTGTACTGTATGCTGCCGGCGTACTAATGTTTACAGTTTGTTCATAAAAATCTCGCATTTGCTTGCATTTTTTTGTTGAAATTTGAGCAGCAAGATGATATACTACTACTATACTTATAAGGAGGGTACTGCCTTGAGTAAAGAAAAGAAGCTTGCTAAGAAAGAAGCGAAGGCGGCCAAGAGAGAAGCAAAGGCTGAAAAGGCACTTGCTAAGGCAAACGCCAAAGCGGAAAAGAAGCATGCAAAGGCTTATGAGAAATTCGTAAAAGAAACTACGAAGAAAAACGAAAAAGGGGAAAAGAAAGCGGCCGCAGGCGGCAAAGCATTTACCGCCATTGCCATTCCGACCATCGATGCTTTCCAGACTAAGGGAGAGATCAAAGCAGAGAAGGCCGGCCAGAAGGCATACGCTAAGTTGGTCAAGAAGATCGACAAGAAGAATGCTAAGCTGGAAAAGAAGTGCGCTAAGAAGGGTAAACCTTTCGTTCCGATCCCCACACCGTCTCAGGATGAGATGGCGGCAAGACCGGAGAACAAGGGCGGCAAGATCGCTCTGATTGTGATTCTGATCCTGCTCATTTGGTTCCTGATCTACTTTATCGTTCGTTTTGGCGCGTTTGTTTACAATCCTGCCCAGGAAACGACGGCTGCGGAAGAGGGAACAAAAGTGGCTCAGACTTACGATGCGTATTCCAACCCGCATAAGATTACAACCACACCGGATTACAGCATTGCGGATGCGAAGCTGCTGCTCAAGCAGACTATTCACGATAACTGGCAGGAGGTTGGCTACAGTGCGGATCCGTCCAGCAGTTCTATTTCTTACAACAATAAGGTAGTTACTGTTAACGGTGCAGATTGCTATGTGTTTAGCTGCTCCGGCAAGACTTTTGCTGTGGCTGTTAAGTTGTCTGCTGTGTACTATGCGCATAATGGCGAGTACCAGCCGCTGACCTTTAACAACACCAATTACCTGTTTAAGTAATTACATACAGCCCACCTTTTCCGGGTGGGCTGTTTTTCTATGTGTTTTCTATTCTAAAGACAATATTAATCATAGAAAAAGACCGCTGTGTTTTCCACAGCGGTCTTTGTTACTTATGTTATAGTGTGCTGATGTCGTAGGGTGTGCGTTGGTAAACGAAATAGTTGAGCCAGTTAGAAAAAATCAGGCTGGCTGTACTTTTCCAGCTGACCAAGGGCACCAGGTTCTCATCATCGTGGGGAAAGTAGTTGTAGGGTCTGTCAATGTCCAGCCCTTTACCCTTGTCACGAAAATATTCTTTGGCCAGTGTATCTCGGTCGTATTCACTGTGCCCGGTAGAGAAGAAGTTGCGGCACTCCATATCGGACAGCAGGCAGACACCGGCAATATCACTGTATGCCAGGATCTGCAAGTCCTTTACCTGGGCAATGTCCTGCCGCAGAATTTCCGTATGCCGGGAGTGGGGAATGTAAAACACATCGTCCAGTCCCCGCATCAGTGGATGGGTCACATCTAAACTGCGGTGGGGGAATACGCCGAACATCTTTTTACTGAGCGGGTGCTTTGGAATACCGTAGTGGTAGTACAGCCCTGCTTGAGCGCCCCAGCAAATATGGAAGGTGCTATATACATTGGTTTTTGTCCAATCCATGATCCTGCAAAGCTCGTCCCAGTAGTCCACTTCCTCAAAGGGCATTTGCTCCACCGGCGCACCGGTGATGATCATACCGTCGTATTTCCTGTCCTTTATCTGATCAAAGGTGTAGTAGAACTTGTCCATGTGACTTTTAGACGTATGCTTGGCAGTATGACTGCTTACTTGCAGAAAGTCCACATTCACTTGCAGCGGCGTGTTGCTCAGCAGACGCAGCAGCTGGGTCTCCGTGTCGATCTTGGTGGGCATCAAATTTAATATAATGATATGCAGGGGGCGGATGTCTTGCGTGTCCGCGCGCTTGTTGCTCATGACAAAGATATTCTCGATTTCCAAGCTTTGCTTCGCCGGCAATTCGTTATCAATACGAATGGGCATTGCAGATCCCTCCTTATACATTATATATATCGTTTAGCCATTATAGCAAATTGTGCACGGAATTGCAACCCGGTAAAAAAGTTGAAATTGGGTCTTGACATTTGCTGATCGGCGCGCTATAATATCACACGTTGCTTAACCGCAGCGCAGCCGACAGCAAGGCGCGGACGCTTGATTGTTTCGATCCCGCCGCTGTTAAAAAAATGAAAAACTTGAAAAAAGATGTTGACATTTGCGGCAAGGTGTGGTATAGTTATCAAGCGCTCGAGAGAAGAGCGGCCGGCTGAAAGGCTGGTTAAGGACCTTGAAAATTAAACAACGACGAGAAAGTAAGGAACCCGATAAGATTCTAAAAGAGTTTTATCAGTACTGCGTATCGAGAGATACGAACACAGTAATTTTGAACGTTAGAGTTTGAAATGAGAGAAGCTCAGATTTTTAAGATTTGATTGGTACACTCGCAAGAGTGTGTTAATACAATAGTTTTAAGAGTTTGATCCTGGCTCAGGACGAACGCTGGCGGCGTGCTTAACACATGCAAGT
>ERZ780137.200-NODE-200-length-59578-cov-3.783747_pt1 | contig 59578 bp, 56 predicted proteins | sample MGYA00511020_ERZ780137 | MGnify/ENA primary metagenome ERZ780137 (study PRJEB29588, sample SAMEA2157917) | human gut metagenome | biome: human gut; feature: human-associated habitat; material: faeces | place: Denmark | collected 2008/2010 ... | reverse complement strand
ACTTTCTCTTTGATGTGTTTCCGAAGCCGCAGTCCAATACGACTGAGACATTCACTCCATCAGAAATTGCTTTTTTGTATGTTTTCCGGTCACTCTGGTCAAACCTGAAGGACCTCTCAAAGTGCCTAAAATCAAGGATTTTTACATATTGGTCCGATGTAGTGCAACTATTGTCTCCACATGGCTCGATTGCTCCAGATTGATGTCAAAAATCCGCCGGACCGAGCCGTTCGTTCTCGGAAATATATCAACGGTATTTTTGACTTCAAAATAGCCATTTTTTCGACCGCGCTCGTTCTTGGAAACAGGTCGATATGGTTGTCCCTACTTATAAATATGGAACCGGCAAATCCTCCAATCGCCTCAATCCTACGCTCTGAGGGAACAAGTCCGAAATCCCATCGCCTCAACCTTAATTCTTCCCGTGACAGAATTTGTACTTTTTTCCGCTTCCGCATGGACATGGATCATTACGTCCTATCTTCTTTGGCCAGTTTGCTCTTTCCTGAACCATAAGTGGTATTTTGCCATCATACATAAGAGAAAGTTCTCTTAGTCGATACAGGTATTCTGAAACACCCAATAAGGCCTGAAACATGTGCATCGCTTCATTTTCAAATTCGAGAAGGTATTCCGTTTTCTTTATGGTTCTGTCTTTTGGATTTGGAATGTAAGTAATAACCTGACTCACCGCGTCACATTCAACATCATTGTGTCCAATCGCATTTCTCAGTTTTGCATTTACTACAACATCCAAGAAATCGGTATAGACTTCTGTGTTCAAGCAAAAATGATACCTTGATGCCTTTGGGAGCTTTAAATAATCCTCTAAAGAAGATACATTCTTTTCCAAAGGATTCATCGAATTCGCGTCAGCCCTGTATTTTATGTTATTAAGAGCGACCGGGATAACAAGCAAATTACCAAGGGCTTCATAAACATCCAAATAGAACTGTTTTACACTATCAAAGCTACTTGTTGTCGAGCCTTCAACTTCAAAATCAAAAGAATCATCTTTGCAATATTGTAAAGCAAGAGCAGGAATGAGGCGCTGGTATATTTTTATAAAATCATCATAGACCTTATATATCAAATCCTGTAGCTCCTCAAGATGATAACCATCATGTGAATTTAAGAAGTCTACTAAGCTCTTCAGCTGAACAGAGTCCAGTTTCATAATTCCTGCACTAAAAGAGGGATTATCCAAGATGTCTTTTTTGAGTGCAGAATAAAACCCATGAACCTCAATCATATGAACAGCTCTCAGTACCTCAGACTCATCTCTGCACTGAAAGTATTGTCCGGAGAATTCCTTTTGTATCTCCTGAACAAGGTATTCACTATTACTTCTGAAGAGGTCAATGATTCTTTTATAGCTCTTCCATTTCTTTTCTGTTGCATTAAGCTGTGATACCGCTTTTCCGAACTGCTCATATGAATCATCCGTCTTCATACGATTCATATAGCGGATAAACGGAGTAATGACGACTTCTTCCAACTCCGCTGCTTTGCCTTGTTTCACGGTCGGAAATTCACCAGAGCATTCAACCATGTAATCAGCTTCAGCATCCGGGATTTCATCCGCATTGTCAAAAGAAAACTTTAGCCCCGGTCGGTCTTGTCCTATCTTAACGCTGCCAGATAAGGAAGTACCACATTTACCGCAAGCCACAACAATAGGATGTTCTTCTTGCCATCCAACCTGTAATCGGACTCTGGTAATACTTCCGCAAACCTGACATTTTATAAATGTATTAAAAACCATGCATTTTCTCCATTCATATTATAAAGCATTAAATCGCCTCAACCTTTGACAGCTCCGCAAGTGCATGGATTTTCACCGTCATAGCCCTAATATGCCTCTGCTGGGATCGATGATCCATCTCTGACAATCTTGATTGTTCCATCATCAGAAATTTCTATTACAGAGACATCTTCAAGTAAATGCCCATGTGCTCGAACATAATACTCAGCCAGTGTTTCCTGCTTGCCACGAAACACTGCTTTTTTCATACAAAGCAGCTTCTTTGTCCCAGAAGGCAGAAAACCAAAGTAAAATACAGCCTCGTCCAAGCCCATCAACTTTGCGCTCGGAACATTCCCGGAATCAGTCCACGTATAACATTTGCACTCAGCCACGATAGACCTGTCAGCATTGGCAAGATCAAACTTGTGCTCCTTTGGCGGTCTGCCGATGGGGATTGCTGCTTCTTGCTCAAAATATGTATTATATTTTTCTTTGAGAATCGTTTGCACAAATTCTTGGAACTTGCGTCCGACGTGCGGATTCTCAGAATTTAAATTTGCCATCAGTGCTCCTCGTCCTGAGTGGACTATTGCCAATCTACCGTTATATACGGCACAATCAAATCGTAGAACTTCTTTGACCATTCTGCATGGAACTTTGCCATCTGCGGCCAGTCATCCTCGTTTTCAATGCTCACGTTATCAAGCTGAATAAATACCTTTGAGGATTTGATATCATCTCCACGGTTCCACTGAAGCTCCGTTCCCAGCTTCGATTCAATCTCGCTCTTGTGCTGGTAAAGAGCATCAAACGCAGCTTTATTCTCTGACCTCTCCGCTCTGGCAAACACGACCTCTGAACGTGCAGAGTCAAAATTCGCAACACAGCAGAGGTAGAAACCTCCAATGCCAAAGAAGCCGTTTATCCAGTTGTCCGTACTCGGATTTACATTGCTGAAAGAGCCGGGATTACCATGAGCCTCATGGATTTGTGTTAAGGCATACGTCCAGTAACGTTTTCTGATCTCAAATCTCGTTTCAGAGGAATCACCGCTTATACTGAGATGCTCTCCAGTCATAGATAACGCTGTCGTGATCCGGTCAAAATGGTCGATGATCCAATCAAATATTTTCGGCTGCTCTGCTGGATTGAATACATCAGCCTTCTCCTCAATAACGATGGAACGTGTTGTACCTGTCAATTTTGAGTATTCCCAATTTAGGTTCTCACCAAATTCGGCCTCAATCTGGTCTTTTAATTCCTTCAGACGGTTATAGGTATCCACATTATAGGTGTAGATGCCCATCTTGATTCGTTTACCATAGGGAATGGAAAAGAATAAATGATAACCGTTCGCGCCTATGTGCACATCGTAATATGTTCGACCAGCAGCTTTCTGTTTTGCTATATCACTTGATCTGCCGTGCTCATAAGCATAGTTTACGAATGCTGTCCAGAATTGCAGTTTTTGATCATCTCCGGAGCCTTCTGCACTTTCCTCGGATTCCGGTACGTTTGCCGATACTTCCTCCAACTCCTCCGGGATTTCTCGTCCATCTTTAACGAACGAAATGCCGATCAGCTTTTTCAACTGTTCTTCGTCGAATTGCAGGTTCCAGCGTTCCTGCATGAAAACGAGGAGCTTTTCAGTTCTGCTGTATATCTCAAATGCAGTCCAATCCTGCAGCTTGGATACCTCTATCTCTGAGTGAGATCCATTCTCGTACCCGCGACGTCCTGTGGTTTTGGAATGCTTCTTATCCTCAAAACTATCATTCTGCAAAGCCGAGTTTACGCTCTGAGACAACGGCAGAAGGTTCCCAAGTGCTCCGGAAAGCATCTTGATTTCTGAATCCTTAAACTGACGGTACATATTACGCCAGTAATACTTCGTCGGTGTCTGAGGGAGAATATGCTCGATAGACACTTTATCCTTCTCGGACTTTGTAAACATTGACCACGTGCAGAAACGATCTATATTATTTTTCTCTGCCAGCTTAGCCTCATATTCATAAAAGAAGTATCGCAGACTGTTCCATTCGTAGTAGCCATTCCCTGTAGAAAAATATTTCTCAATTCTGGTGACAAAGTTCTGCGTGGCAAAATCGATATCGTTCGTTGTCCTGTCATATATCTCTTTGCATAGCTCATCCACATCCGTTTCTTTCACATACACCTGACGTGCAGCTCGATAATAATCACTGCTGCCATAGGATGCATTAAAATTACCCAAGCGAAATGCAACAAAGATAAAGCGCTCAACTGCTTCAAAGATTTTAACTCTGCTGTTCGCAGAAATATCCCGCCGACTAATGACCGCAGTAACCAGCGGCCTGAAATGTCCGATGCCGATACGGTTAAGCCTATCGACTCGTTTTTGCTCTTCAGGAGTAAGATTAACACTTTCAAGTGGGAAATATGTGTCATACCAGTACTTCGCCATATCTTTGAGGCTATTGACATAGTCCTCAATTTCTTTTGGCTGGAGTTTGGATACCTCTATGATTTCCTGTTCTTCTGTTTCAGTAACTTCCGTGTCTTCTGCATCAGTGACATCATCGCTGATAACCGACTCGGCCTCTGTCTCAACCAGAACGGGTGCCTTTTCAAATATGCCCTTTGAAGAGAACTTGCTTAGCAGGAATTTGATGTAGTCATCGCCACGTTTACGGGAATACCTGAAGTAGATAATCCAATGGGCACGCAAAAAGTCATCATCGGAAAGAGGAACACTCTTGTTCCTACCAAGCTGATAGTAGACTTCCTTCCAGGCGTCATTTATCTTCTTACGGAGGGCAGACTTGTCCTTCTCGTCAAACACCTCATCATCATAAAGCGTGGTCAAATAGATCAGTCTGTTTTTCAACAATTCAAGATTCGTCAGCTTCTTACCACGATTGTTCATGGTCTCGAAAGCTACAAACACATCGTAATCATCGTCGATTTCATGGAGATTAAACATCAGGCGCTGGGTGAGCTTCTTGTACAGAGTATTTACTGCCTCAAGTCCGCCTTCTCCGGACTCCTCATATAGCTTTCTGATGTTCTCTGCAAAAAAGCTCTTTGCAAACTTCAGATTTTTTGTATAGTAGGTCTCATTCACTGCACCGGAATACGGCTCATCGAACACCTTATATTTCATGTATTCCGCGCTGGGATTATCGACCTCATAACCAAAAAGGTATGTTGTTACTACTCCATTCGGTGGTCTTTTTCGGCAGATGTATTTTGAGACGATCTCTTCGACCGTTTCATACCCCAGCGTGATTTCCTTATCAGACTTGCCCTTGTTCTCATCCAAGCTGCGCACGAATCCCACAATCTCGTTCAAGAGAATGACAAACGTGGTAATGCGCTGCTGACCATCGACTATATGGCAAGGCTTATATCCGTTCTCGACCAGCCACAGATCTTCACCCCAACTGATGGTCTCCTTGCCTTTTAGAGGCTTAAGGGACAGGAGGCCTGTATAGTGATACCGATCAGTCTGAAGATTTACAAGGTCATCCCAAAAATCCACCAACTGCTGCTGCAGCCATGCATAACCCCGCTGATAGTCCGGTATCCGGAATAATCTATTTTGAAAGAGCAGCGACAATGGCTGCAGCTCATTTGCCATAATGTATTCCCTCCAACTTCCTGCTTTTTCGCAATCGAATTACTCGTCCTGATATTCAGCCAGAGCATCGGTATCGATTGCCTTAATTTCAAACGTTTTCCTCGTTGACACACAGAAGTTATACTCAATCATCAGTTTTGCAAGTCTCTCACCATCAATCAGAATAATGTGATGAGTATTTGCGTAATCCTTAGCCTTCTGCGAGAATTTAGCTGTTGTAACAAAAAGTCCATCACCGTGCTTCCCGGCAATCGCACCTACAAAGCTCTGAATGTCCGGCTGTCCAACGACTCTATCCGGTGCCCATTCCTTAGCCTGCATATAGATCAAAGAAAAGCCGAGCTTGTCCTCCATGATCACGCCATCAATTCCATCATCACCGGAAGCGACTGTTGCATGACTTCCGTAAGTCACAGTTCCATATCCCATCTTCGAAAGAAGATCAACAACGAGCTTTTCAAAGGTGTATGGTGAAATTTTCAGAACTTCACTCAACAAATCAGATGCAAGGCTTGCATTAATCTGCTTGTATGCGTCTTCAAGCTGGTCATCGGGTGTAAGATCTGTCTGCTTTGAAATCACAGGCACTGTATCATCTCCATTTGTAGGATCAGAGGCGGATGCAAAATCTACAAATGAAGGAAACTGTTCCAGATATTTGGAATCTATTTTCTCCGGATTTTCTTCAACCACCTTCTTTCCAGCTTCTGTAATAACAATAGTAGCGCGGGCAGGACTATCAAGGAGTCCAGCTTTTTTCAGATAAGTCTTCGCCCATCCGACCCTGTTTTTAAACACGGTTTGCCTGCCGCTCGGAAGCATTTCTGCGAGGTCTTCCGCTGATAAATTTAGCTGTTGAGCTAACACGGCAGTAACGTCTTTAATTTTATAGACCTCACCGTCTTTTACTGCTGTCAGTAAAGGCTTCATCAATTCATCGTATTTTGGCACTGCCATTGTTAGTCCTCCTCCTTGACTCACTGAAGATCGGGATCACTTCCAAGCGGTGTAATTCCGTTTTCTTTGAGCATTTCATTTATTTCATAAATCGAATTCTCAGCGCAGGCCGCTAATACACATTGATAAACGTAACCTTCGTTTTTCATCGAATTCAATTTAAAATCTGTTTTACCGAGAAACATCTCAGCCTCTGGCAAAGGCAACTTCAGACCTACGCATAACGCCAGAACTGTCTGCACAGATGTTGGATACTCTTCATCGTTTCTCAAACGCTGAATGGTTTTTTCTCCCACGAGTGAGCGGTCAGACAGCTGCTTATTTGAGAGCTTTTTCTCTTTTTGCAACGCGACCAGTGTCTCTGCAAAAGAGCCGGGATATCTGCGTAATGCTTCAGAACGGCGCTTTGCGTTCTTGATCTGATCAAGAAGTGCCTTGTTGTGTGCATTAAGCTCGAAGGAATACTCGACCTGATTTTCAACTGGCGCTGAATTACGCATAAACTGCGTGTAATACCTCGCCCCTTGATATTTCGATTGATAACTATATCCCTTCGAGAAGACGACGCAGCACTCACCCATGTGCGAGAGCGCATATTCTGACAGCGTAGCATTCCCAGACTGATCTCTCGCTATGTATTTTTCGTTATTGAGAACGAGATGACGATCTGCAAAAATAAACTGTCCGCTGTCAATCAGCTTCTTAAACTCACGGTCAAAGCAGTATGCCTTAAACAAATCGGCATAGGGAATAGTGAATGTCTGATTCTTATCCAAGGCACCGGCTTCAAATGAATATCCGCGAACATACTGACCATCCACAAACGGATATGCGCCCTCAGCTTTGGAATACCCCAGATCCATCAGGCGAACCTTGGCTGCCTGCCTCGACACATCGAACAGCTCCGCAAGTTCATCAATGACATTCTCATAGGCTGCAATGCTCGCATCATCAGCCCCGCCATAAGCTGCAAGAAGCTGTTCTACCTTCAAGCGCGTCGTTTTCGCAGGCATCAAGATTCTCGGAGCGACACCTTTGGCTTGCCACTCCATCCAGTCTACGGCCTTCCATTTATCTGAATCAGTTGTGTTTGCAGCTATTTGGCACTGGATAGCCCTTCCAAGATTATCGTTAGCACCTATCATTTTCATCAACACATGATAAGGCTGATGACGGTACCAGTGGAAACATTCATGAGCCAGAGTAGTGCGCTTTGTTCCTACAGATCTCTCATAGGAGACACGCGGATCAAGATAAACGGTTCCTCGTTTGGCATTGCGAATTGTAATCTTCCGGTGCTTATCGAGAACATTCCCGTTATCAAATATGATAGTCCCAAAGTAAGTAAGATCATCTGACAGAGGAACATCTTCGATAACCTGTAGTTTCATATCGCTGGCTATTGTCTCGATTGGAACCCTCATCGGTTTATCCAGTGCTTCCGGACAATACCTTGTCAGGAACTTCTCAGCCTCGCCTTCAAACTGGTCGCGAGAGATAATAGGTACCAGCTCTCCGGACAGACGGTCATTATCAGATTCCTCTTGCGGCTCACAATTACCAACAGACATGATCCGGAACCCGCTCATATCGATGCCAAGAGTAACCTGACAATGGATCTTAAGCCAGCGCTCATTAAAATATCCCTTGCGAGATGCGGATGGCATTTCGACATCGCATGATGCAATTACATCGAAAGCAATCACGCCATCCTCCGGCTGTTCAATATGGATAACATTCTCGATTTCCATATCAATGACCGATAGTCTTTTCGTGTCACCAGAATGATCCTCTTGAATATAAGCTATGGCCGCATCCCGGATGTCGTCATAACGAGATTGGTCGATCAGTTTCTGCAGTGGGCTTTCATCCTGCGCTTCATAGTAGTCCAGTCTGCTGTCGTTGAGCTCTTTACGTATTTCACGCCAATTAGGCATGTGCCTATCCATGTGTGCGATGAATGTAGCATCATGCTTTCTTGTGATTAAATGTGTAAGCTCATGCAAAATAATATAATCAAGGCAGGCATACGGTTTCTGGGCGAGCTGCAGGTTGAACCACAGCTTCTTTTTATCTGTGCTGCAGGCACCCCATTTTGTGACCATATATTTCGTTTGCCAAGAATCACATTTAAGTCCTGTCTGTGTCTCCCACTTAGGCAGACGCTTTTCTATTTCTTCCTTTAGGATCTTCCTATATTCCTCTTTCACATAAGCGTCTCGCTGTTTCACGGTACTTTTGGCGCTCATAGATAGAACAATATTCTGATTCTGAATCTCGAAGCTGTTCTTTTGATTGTCCGGCTTGAAAACAAGAAAGTATTGCTTCCCCCAGATATACATCGTCTCGCCGGAAACATACTGTCGCTTCGATGCTCTTGGCTGATCCTGAAACTGCGCAATAGCCCTCTTGATAAAGCCCAGCTGAGTTCTGGCATAAGCCTCTATAGCTTTATCGTCCACGGATAAAGGCGCAGAAATTACCACATGTCCATCCGGCGGCTTCACCTGAAGGTGCATATTCTTTATATTCTTTTTTTGCACATCAATCGGAATCCCAGAAATGACAATGCGCATTAATACTCCTCCTGTTTCTCAATGATCTTATAGATGCGCTCCACCTCGGAATCATCACCCAAAATCTCATAGAGTGCTTTCTTTATTCTTCGTATTACTACCTGATTATCTCTGAACCCGGACAGTGCCTGCTTTTTCACGGCTTTGTGGATTCTGATAGCCAGTTTCTCATCCTCTCCGGTGTTGTCATATATGGCCATGAGTGCCTTGCTCTTACGGATGCTTTCCGGATATTTATCGTTATCCTCCGGGCAATCAACATCCTTGGCCAGCTTTATATATTTCTCAAGCATCTCAGCGTAGTCAAGAACTCCCTGCTTACGCTCTTCAATGAGCTTATCAAGGATTTCTGACATCTTTGCATAGTAACGCGGATTGACGGTGACCTTTTCGATAACCTTCTTACGGATGTTATTCTCGATGGCCTCTGCTGCACCTTCCTTGTGGCCGCTATCGCCTTCACCGGTAAGCGTCTCACCCTGCTTTGCTACAAAATCCAATAGAGTAAGATCATCAAAATCGCCAATCTTCTCAGCATCCGCTGCCGTGATATAGTTATCGATCATCTTTCTCATATCAGGCTCATAGGCCTTCAAATCGAGGAAGTCACCACTGGCCGTGCCGATGGTTTTCTTCAACTCAATGTAAAAAGTGACCTTCTTGTCATATTCACTCAGCTTGCCGGATGAGATGTCATCAACCAGATATGGTTTTGCTTCCGCGAAGGCTCTGACAAGACTGCTCACCAGACGATAGAGTTTTTCTCTCAGGCGTGCATAAATCTCGTCGCTCTCTTCCGACTGGCCGGAAACACCACAGAAATAATGAATGTATTGGATTTCTCCACGAGGTTCCTCGACGCCTTCGCAGAGTTCTTCGACCGCGTCGTACACTTCCTCAAAATATGATACCGTAGCATCATGGCGATCCTTAACAAGACCCTTTACATCCTCCGGATCATATCCTTCAAAAGCGCCGGAAGTATAGTCCTTCATTGCCGTTTGGAGCTGACCAAACAGCTGCTTGTAGTCCACGATATAGCCGAAGTCCTTGCTATCATCGTCAAGACGGTTGACGCGGCAAATCGCCTGAAACAGGCCGTGATCCTGCATCCTCTTGTCGATGTAAAGGTAGGTACAAGGAGGTGCATCAAATCCGGTGAGTAACTTGTCCACAACGATAAGGAGCTTCATATTTGCGGGCTCCTCTACAAACTTCCGCTTTGCTTCCTTTTCAAATTCCTCCACCTTAGCCTGAACCGATCCTGCATTCGGAAGATCAGACGGATCAAGTCCCAGCATCTTCAAATATGTCTCGTATTTGAGGAAGGTTTCAGTATCATCCTCATCGCTGACGGTGTCAGTGCGCAGTTCGCCCTTGTTCGGTGTATAGGAAGATATGATGGCGCACTTCTTAAAGCCCATCTGTTGGAATATTTCGTAATACTTACAAGCCGTAGGAATACCATCAGCTACAAGAATCGCATTTCCGTTTCCATCCATCAGACGCGGCTTCATATTAAAGTCCTGAATGATGTCCCACGCCACCTTTTCAAGACGAGAGCGAGAGCTATATACCTTCTGCATCGTGCCCCACTTCTCTTTGAGCTTTGCCTTAGCGCGAGAAGAGAGGCCTCTGGTCTTTACATCAAACCACTGATCAACACGATCCTGTGACGACAAATCCTGCGGAACATCACGGTATTCATAACGCAAATCCAGCACGACACCGTCGGCCACGCCTTCGTTATATTTATAAGCATGGATATATGTACCGAAAACTTCGATACTGATCTTTTTATCCTTTTTTAGCAACGGAGTACCCGTAAAACCGATAAATACAGCATTCGGCATGATAGTCTTCATCGCCGTATGGAGCTTACCGGACTGTGTTCTGTGGCATTCGTCAACAAATACCACAAGATTTCCCTTTGCCTCGAAATCAGCAGGGAGGGAGGCTTTCAGTTCTTCAATATACTTATCGTAGTCATTTTCTGTCGCTTCTCCGCCACGACGGCCAAACTTATGCACGAGGGAGCAGATCAGCGAATCATCATATACATTCAAACGATTCAGCAAATCTTTACCGCTCTTAGTACGAGCAATATTCTCATCCACACCAGTGAATGTTTTTTCTATTTGCTCATCAAGCTCATCTCGGTCTGTCACAATTAGGACACGGGCATTAAGCTCAGCCCAATGTGTCAGAATCCACTTCGCAAGCCACACCATTGTCAGCGTTTTGCCGGAACCCTGTGTATGCCACAGGATGCCGCCCATCGGTTTATCCGGATCTCTATTAGGATTATGAAGCTCCGTTCTCAGATTATTAAGCCTCTGCTGAGTACGCTTGATACCAAAATACTGATTATACCGACACACCTTTTTGATGCCTTTATCAAATACGACAAAATTCATGATAAGGTCGATGAAACGCTCCTTATCGAACATGGCGTATATCTGCTTCAGAAGTTTATTATCGATGCCTTCGCAGGTTTTACTGATACGAACATCTACTGGAGCACGCTCCTCCTCATGTTCTTTAAAGCCGTCATCCTTCCACTCCATATAAAACTTTTCTCCGGTCAGAAGCGTGCCGTAGCGCAGACCTTCTGATTCGTTTCCGGCCATACAGAACTGCATGGTAGTAAAGAAGCCTCGAATAAAAGAGTCCTTCTGGTTTGTGAGATTCTGGCGGATGCCTTCGGACACGGAGATGCTGCTTCGTTTTAATTCGATAACGGCCACAGCAATACCGTTCAAATAGATGACAAGATCCGGCCTCTTCTCCTGCTGTTCAACAACAGTAACTTCCTCAGCGATTGCAAAGTCATTATTCAGCGGATTGGCCTCGTCGATAAGTTCGACTGTCACCGGAGGCTTTTCCGGGCTTTCACTGACCGGAATGCCGTACTTTAACCGAGAATATACTGTCTTATTGGCATCATAGACCCCACGAGAAAGATTTCCTGCTTCCTGCTGAAGCTGCATTACGGCAGCATCAATCAGTTTGTCTGCATAGCCCTTCAGTCGAAGATACTGGCGCAGACGATCTTCCTTGATGTTCTTATTCTGATAATCCGACAGGTTACCAATATACTGGTAGCCCAAGATCTCCGGATCTTTGAAGAAGCGGATCACTCTTTCCTGTGTTTTAATTTCGGCATCCCCAATACTCATCCAACAGGCACCTCCTTACATCAATCTGACCTTACCGGTCAGTAGTTCAGACAAAAGTTTATTCTTTATGGCAGAATATTTAACGATCTGTCTATCATACAAGTCAATCAAATGATCTATTTCTGCGAAGAAACCGCCTATGGCTTCCTGTTCCTCCTTACTTGGTCTACATATCTGCAGACTCATATAGTCTTCAAAAGAAATATTAAGTAGTCCATCCATTCGTGCAGTAGATGAAACCATCTTTTTCAAAGCCGAATCAAATATTCCGCTATTCAGGTAATATCCATAAAATATCGAATCATCATTAGGGACAGAAAAGGCGTGATAAACAAATGGAATTCTGGCCTCTTCGATCCTTAAATCGAAGCAACTACCATAATTTCTTGTTTTTGAATATCCGTGATTATATGCCAATTCTCCTTTTTTCAATAATGTGTAATTTTTCAAGCTACTACCAGCATGATCGTCAGAATATTTTTCGCTCTGCTCAATAAAACCCGCAGAGGCAGATATCATCATTACTGGTGCTTCTGAATAAATATCTGCTTTTCGAGTTACCTCAACAGCAATATCACCAAGTTGACATTTTTTCCATTCCCCTGAAAAGCCTTTCATTCTAACCAACGGAATACTTCTATCCGACTTCGGAAGCAATTGATCAAGACACGCCCTCTTAAAATCAGTTTGTTTTTTCCTTAAGTCACGCAGATACATGATCTCTTGATCGAACTCAGCTAAGTGCTTTGCTATCGCAGTTTGTTCATCAATATCAGGCAAGAAAAATCCATAATCATAAATCTCGTTCCTGTTAACCTTTGGCATTCCACTTCTCTGCGATAGAGATACCGTGTATTTAAAGAACTGCCGAGATAGTAAAACATATTTAAGGTAATCAGGAATTATTTGACTACTGCATGAAATCGGATACATGTCTGCACTACATAATCCGCAAAACTGCGGGAATGCAACCTTACTAAGCTGGGGATTGATTTTTCCGTATAAAACATCTTTATCAGTAAAGTAATACTTTCCACTTATCAACTGATCGTCTATTACTCTATTGTAATTTAAAAGATGACCACTAAATTTTTCTATGCTTTCATTTCCAATGTGAGGTAGCATAGAGTATCTTTCATCCTGTGGATTGACCATAGGTGCATTTATAGAGGCTACATCGCCAAGTTTGACTCTTTTCCATTGTGCCTTCATATTACTCACCATTTGAATCCCATCCCTTCAAGCGATTTCTTTATAGTGCCTTCATACTTCTTGGAATCGGCGAGTAACTCTGGAAGGGTGAACTCATATCTTTCAGATAACTCTGTTATTCTGTTGGTAAGATTATGTGATATATCGGTATACAAAGAAGCTATTCCTGAGAATATATTTGCAAACCACTTTTTGTTTACCAGCAAGTCCAGTATTTCATCATCGGTGAGCGCATCATATCTTGCTCTACATTTTTCATCCAGCGCCTTATTCAGATCCTTCACAACCTTACTATAATCAGAGATTTTTCCACATAGCTCCAATGCATCCTTCAGCTGTTTAACATCATCTTGTAGGCTTTCCGGCACGCTTTCCTCAGTTCTGATAATATGAAGACGAAAATCAATAGATGCCTTCGTAATCTTACCGTTTTCATTGACAACACTCTTACATAACGGATGTCCTAAAAGGTAAGCCTCCAGTCGCTTTTTAGTGTTTACAAGGTGGAGATCCATCCGGATAATTTCAAGCTCTATCGTTTCCTCGGTTTCTATAGTGCTTGTCAGCTCATCAATTTTTGCTTCGATGTCTTTTGCCTTAACTTTTCCATTGTCGGCTATGTCGGCCAGAGCAGATTCCTCGTCGGCGCTTTCAATTAGATTGGAAAGCTGAGAATCCGTCTCCGCGACAACATTCTCCGCTTCCTCAATGGCATTCTTCTCCTCGCGGAAAAACGAATCTATCATAATTGCCTTCGGAATTAATCTACCTTCCCATCCGGTAACTTTCATTTCACCCTTGTTTTTACCCTGAGTGATTTCTTCCTCAATATTATCAGTAGCTCTGGCATTGGCATATCCGTCCGGCTCACTTATAATCAGTGAAACATCATCGTTCATGACTTCATTCCAGTATGCCAAGAGAACCTGATATACATCATATTTATCGATCAATGTAAGATGTTCAAATTCGGTGAGAATATCCTGCGCAAGATTGTCAATCAACTCCCTTGCGGACACATCTTCATCTAACGTGGACAGTGCTGTATATTCCTTTGCCTTCCATGCAGAAAATGCCTCGTCAAGTTTTTCGCCATATTCGGAGAACTCAGCGTTCTTGTATATCGTTCGACGGATGTTATTATGGTTGACATTTAAACTGTAGTATTTCTCGCTAATAACGGAAAAAAGCTCCGATTTTAACGATGGAAATACTTCCCAATATCTATCAAGACCCTCTATATCAACTGCCGGAATTCCACCATATATATGGGCATAAATATCTTGAACATCCTCAGACTCAAAAGAGTCTATGTAGCGTGTGACATTTAAATTACACCCATTCTTCACTTCAATCTCATCATTTGGAACAAATCGCGCATAATGCGGATCGGAATCAATTTGTTCATTGAAGGTAGTGGTAATTTTATATATGTCTCTTTCACGAAGACGATTTTTGCTTCCATCCTTAACAAAATCATGGCTTGCATCAATCATAAATATTCCTTGTCGATTTGCAGCGCCTTCCTTGTCAATTACAAGTACGCAAGCTGCAATTGGTGTTCCGTAGAACAAATTGGCCGGAAGACTTATTATTCCTTTTATCCAGTGCTTCTTTATAATCGATTCTCTTATTATTGCCTCAGCGTTAGGTCTAAACAGCACGCCATGAGGAAGTATAACTGCAGCCTTTCCATTTGACTTAAGAGATTTAAGAATATGCAATAGCCATGCATAGTCCCCCTGCTTTTCAGGAGGAAGAGCACCATATCCTTCAAATCTACCGTATTCTTTTCCAGCAACTCCATCTTTCCAGTTTTTCATGGAGAACGGCGGATTAGCAACTATATAATCAAAACGCTCAAGCACAGAATTATCTGCTCTATCGAGATACTGCGGATTCGAGAATGTATTACCACTCTTGATGGTAATTTCGGCCTTGCGGTGCAAGACAGCGTTCATCTTGGCAAGAGCTTTCCTTCTCCTGACCGTAACCCATGATCGGAAATGGAGCTGCGTCGATAGCTCGGATTAATAGGCTGCCACTGCCGCAAGCAGGATCACATACCGTGGCGCTGGTATCCGTGCAGCGACTGATACCTACCACATTGGCGAGGATTCTGGAAACCTCTGCAGGTGTATAGAATTGTCCCTTGCTCTTTCCGCTTTCTGTAGCGAATTTGCGCATCAAATATTCGTAGGCGTCTCCGATGATGTCATCGCCTTCAGCCTTGTTCCGGGAGAAGTCCAGTTCCGGACGCTGGAAGATGGATATGAGATCGGTCAACTTATCGACCATTTCCTTACCGCTACCCAGTTTCTTCTCATCGTTAAAATGTGCAATATCAATAACGCCCTTCAGGTCGGTGTTCTCGTCAGCAAGACGGGCGATGATTTTGTCCATGCCCTCGCCGATGTTCTTCTTTCCCTTAAGCGCGATAAAGTCATCAAAGGAGCAGCCCGTCCGCTTTTCCGGATCGGGATCTTTGTCATGTGCCTTATCGAAGACTTTGATGTCCTCATAGGCTCCCTTATTCTTAAATTTATCGGTGACATACTTCATGAACAGAAGCGTCAGGATATAGTCCTTATATTCCGAGGAATCCATGCCTCCACGAAGTTTGTCGCAGCTCGCCCATAGCGATGCATATAATTGCGTTTTCTTAACAGCCATCTTTGTCTGCTCCTTGTCTAATGATTTTCTTTGATTTTCTCCTTGAATCAGTCAGCGCTTTTACCGCTCTTAACCCATTCATCGAGTTCGGAAATTTTAAACTTCCACTGTTTTCCGATTTTTTGAGCAGGCAAACCTTCTTTACCATTTCTGATCCAGCTGCGAAGAGTGACCGTTTTAATACCTAAATATTCCGCAGCTTCATCTATACTTATCCATTTGTCATTCATGATTTCTTCCATGCTCTCACCTCGTGATTTGAATCTGAATACAGCTCAACTATTTTAGTATACAGCAAAAATGTGAATTTTTCAAGAGTTTGCTGTTATTTGTTGATATTATTTTTTATTTGTGCGTTCTCAAAAATCGCCACCGGACACGACTATGTCCGGTCTTTTTTTTCCTATTTTTCAAGACATAGCCCATCTTAACCTACCTGTTAGTACCGCAAAAACGGACATACCTGTGTCCGAGGTTTCAATCTCTAAAAATGGCATACTTGCCTTAGCACGTGGGAGCCATCTGCGCAGGGTGTTTCCGGTTCCACGTGACTACCTATGACAATCAAATACTGTACCGATCACCGGAAGTGAGGTGCAGCCGAAATGGAGTAATCCTTCGGTATGCCCTCTACCTGTGGTTTGGTTTTGCATGTCTGGAGCTCTCCATTTCGGCAAAAGCCGAAGGAGGGCTTTCATTATGCAAAACAACGACAATCAGAAGACCTATTTCATCTACGTTCGAAGCACAGGCGAGAAGGTGCCGGTCACCAAGGAACAGCACGACTCCTTCTATAAGGAAGCTGACCGTATTCGCCACAAGGAGCAGGATCACGGTAGGTGCATGTGTCCGTACCGCTTTATATGGAAGTGCGACGGCGATTGCATCGGCTGTGAATACCACGCGGCAGGTGACACCACATCTTTGGATCAACCTCTCCCGGATGGCAACGGCACACTCGGCGATTATATCCCTGACAGCAACAAACCGATGGATGAAGTCATAGCCGACCGTATGCTGTTGGAGCAGCTCTTTGCACGTCTGCGTGAACTCGACCCGGAAGCCGATACCATCATCCAGCTTTGGAAGGATCATCCGGAAGGCATCTCCGACCGTGCCATTGCCAGAGAGCTTGGTCGTCCTCAAAAGACCTTTGCTGACCAGATGAAAAAGTATCGTACCGACCTTCGCAGGATCAGAGGCGATAAGTAATATAAGCACCACGAAACACAGCCTTTCCGGCCATAGTCCCTCTTTCGGATGGTGGCCGGAAAACTTTTTTATAAAATCCTCCGCTCAAATCGGAAGTTCATCTCCAGTGGAAGATGAAGGACAGAGAACAACGCCTTCAGAAAGCGAGGTGAACATGATGTACCGCAGTTACGCAGACACCGGCGGCAACGTGAACGAGGAAATCAAGCTCCTGAATTCCATCAGTCACGTATCCGCCAGACTGGCAAGAAATCTCTCAATTCTTGCCGCAAGCCAATCCGAGGAAGGAGGAAAAGAAAATGTCAAAGATGGCAGAAATGGCACAGACCATCGAAGAGCTCCGCACCGCTGCTGCTTCTATTAATGCTGCAGCCGACTGGCTCTACCAGCAGTTTTCCGGAGGGGACGAGGCGCAGGCCTCTGAGGCACCCGCCAAAGAAGAACCGAAGCCGGAGCTTAAATTGGAAGACGTAAGAGCCGTCCTTGCTGAAAAGTCCCGCGCCGGTCATACCGCAGAAGTACGCGCCCTGCTTAAAAAGTATGGTGCCACAAAGCTCTCGGAGATCGATCCGGCAAACTACGAAGCTCTGATGAAGGACGCGGAGGTAATCGGCAATGGCAGCTAAAGCACACGCAATCCTGTCCGCATCCAGCTCCGACAGATGGCTGCACTGCCCGCCATCGGCGAGGCTCTGCGAAACCTATGAGGACAAGGGAAGCGACTACGCTGCGGAAGGCACCGACGCCCATGCGCTTGGCGAATACAAGCTCAAGACTGCTCTCGGTATGCCAGCTGATAATCCGACCGACAGCCTCAAATGGTATTCCGAGGAAATGGAGGATGCTACCTCCGGCTATGCAGAATATGTGCTGGAACAGGTCGAAGCCGCCAAAGAAACCTGCGCCGACCCGGTAGTTCTTATCGAGCAGCGTGTGGACTTCTCCCGCTGGGTAGAACAAGGCTTCGGCACCGCCGACTGCATCATCATCGCAGACGGTACGCTCCGGGTAATCGACTACAAGCACGGCTTAGGCGTTCTGGTCTCCGCAGAGGAAAATCCCCAGATGCAGTGTTACGCCCTCGGCGCTTTGGAGCTTTTCGATGACATTTACGACATCGATCAGGTATCCATGACAATCTACCAGCCAAGACGCCAGAACGTCAGCACCTACGAGATCAGCAAAGACGATCTATATCGCTGGGCGGATGAAGTCTTAAAACCCACCGCAGATCTGGCCTTCGCCGGAGACGGGAACTTCCTGTGCGGCGAATGGTGCGGTTTCTGTAAGGCCAAAAACGAGTGCCGTGCCAGAGCCGAAGCAAACCTGAAGCTCGCGCAGCATGATTTCAAGCTCCCGCCACTTCTTACAGATACAGAGATCGAGGTCATCCTCGGCAAGGTCGATGAACTGGTCAGCTGGGCTTCCGATATCAAGGAATACGCACTGCAGCAGGCTCTCTCCGGCAAGGAATGGTCAGGCTTCAAGCTCGTCGAAGGACGCGCCAACCGCAGATACAGTAATGAGGCCGCCGTCATTGACGCGATCGAGAAAGCAGGCTTTGACCCGTATGAGAAAAAGCTGCTCGGCATTACCGCCATGCAGAAACTCCTCGGCAAGTCCCGCTTTGATGAACTCCTGACGGCTTACATCGAAAAGCCGCAGGGCAAACCCACACTTGTGCCGGATAGCGATAAGCGCCCGGCCATGAACACAGCAAAAAATGATTTTATGGAGGAAAACAACAATGAGTAAGAATGTAAAAATCAGCAATCCCATGAAGGTTATCACCGGTGTCGACACCCGCTGGAGCTACGCGAACGTCTGGGAGCCGAAATCCATCAACGGCGGCACACCCAAGTACAGCGTAAGCCTCATCATTCCGAAGTCCGACACCAAGACCATTGCCAAGATTCAGGCTGCCATCGAGGCTGCCTACAAGGAGGGCGAAGCCAAACTCAAGGGCAACGGCAAGTCCGTACCGGCACTCTCTGTCCTTAAGACACCTCTGCGTGATGGTGATGCAGGGCGTCCGGATGACGAGGCATACAAGAACGCCTACTTCGTCAATGCCAACGCCACGTCTGCTCCCGGCATCGTAGACGCAGACCTGAACCCGATTCTCACCCGTTCCGAAGTGTACAGCGGCGTGTACGGCAGAGCCAGCATCACGTTTTATGCTTTCAACTCTTCCGGTAACAAGGGAATCGCCTGCGGGCTCAACAACCTGCAGAAGATCCGCGACGGTGAGCCTCTCGGCGGCAAGGCAAGCGCTGAGTCCGACTTTGCTACTGACGACGATGAAGATTTTCTCAATTAAGGAAAGGAGCGCAAAACTATGGAAAGCACAGTAATGATCTCATCCCTTCTCTGCAACATCCTGATCGGGTGCTTCTGCATCGTAGTCCTGTCTTGGGCAGTAGTAGCTGTCCAGACGGTGATCAATGACTTCAAGCGCGAGAAACGCGAGGAGAAAAAGGCCGCGCAGGACGACGAATACCATGTAAAACGTATGGAAGCCCTGAAATAATCCAGTACAGGCAGGCGGCTTAGGAGCAATCTTAAGCCGCTTGTTTGAATTGAGGTGAAAATCTATGCAAACACTTAGTATTGATATTGAAACCTACAGCGGCGTAAATCTGTCCAAGTGCGGCGTTTATAAATATGCCGAGTCACCGGATTTTGAAATACTGCTGTTCGGCTACAGCGCCGACGGCTCCGATGTGACGGTCATCGACCTTGCACAGGGCGAACGCCTGCCGCAGGAAATTATAGAAGCTCTGACCGATGATTCTGTCATCAAATGGGCTTTTAATGCAAATTTTGAAAGAGTCTGCTTGTCCCGGTACCTTTCCGATCTTGGAGTGAGTCTTGACCCTTTCCACGATAATCATCCGCTCTCTCAGGAGTGCTCCCGGTTCCTGAATCCGGAAAGCTGGCGCTGCTCTATGGTCTGGGCAGCCACAATGGGACTGCCACTTTCTCTGGAAGGCGTCGGTGCCGTCCTCGGTCTTGAGAAACAGAAGCTTACCGAGGGCAAGGAGCTCATCAAATATTTCTCCGTGCCCTGCGCTCCGACAAAGGCAAACGGCGGTCGCACAAGGAACCATCCCTTCCACGCGCCGGACAAGTGGGAGGCCTTCAAAAAATATAACATCCGTGATGTGGAAACCGAGATCGGCATCAAGGATCGCCTTGCAAAATTTCCTGTACCGGATGGAGTCTGGGACGAGTACCACATCGATCAGGATATCAACGACCGTGGTGTCCGGCTCGACATGGATCTGGTGAAGGAAGCTATCGAAATGGACACCCGCTCACGCTCGGAGCTGACTGCTGCCATGAAGGATATCACGGCTCTCGATAATCCGAACTCCGTGCAGCAAATGAAGCAGTGGCTCTCCGATAACGGTCTCGAAACCGATACCCTCGGAAAGAAAGTCGTGGCAGAGCTCATCAAAACGGCTCCTCCTGAGCTGCAGACCGTTCTGGAACTGCGCCAGCAGCTTGCCAAATCCTCGGTCAAAAAATATCAAACGATGGAGCGTGCAGTCTGTGACGACGGCAGAGCTCGCGGCATGTTTGCATTTTATGGAGCCAACCGCACCGGGCGATGGGCAGGAAGACTCATACAATTACAAAATCTCCCGCAAAATCATCTCCCGGATCTGGCTGACGCCCGTGCTCTTGTAAAATCCGGCGACTTCGATGCCGTGAAGCTCCTCTATGAAGATGTCCCGGATACCCTCTCGCAGCTGATCCGGACAGCCTTCATTCCAAAGGACGGTACGCAGTTTTATGTTTCCGACTTCTCCGCCATCGAAGCCCGCGTTATCGCTTGGTATGCAGGTGAGACGTGGCGGCAGAAGGTCTTTGAAACCGGAGGCGATATTTACTGTGCCAGCGCCAGCCAGATGTTCCATGTCCCGGTCGAGAAGCACGGCGTAAACCGCCATCTGCGTCAAAAAGGCAAGATTGCAGAACTTGCGCTCGGCTACGGCGGCTCGGTCGGAGCCTTAAAGGCAATGGGCGCTATAGAGATGGGACTCTCCGAAGATGAGCTTCCTCCGCTGGTAGATGCTTGGCGTCAGACAAATCCCAACATCGTGAAATTCTGGTGGGATGTTGACCGCGCTGTCATGGAGGCTGTGAAGTATAAGCACACGACCTCAAGCTACGGGCTTACCTTCTCCTGCCGCTCCGGGATGCTCTTTATTACGCTGCCCTCCGGCAGAAACCTCTGCTACGTGAAGCCGAAGATCGGAACTAATAAATTCGGCGGCGAGTGTATCACCTATGAAGGCATCGGCAGCACGAAAAAATGGGATAGGCTCGATTCATACGGGCCGAAATTTGTGGAAAACATCGTGCAGGCGACCTCCCGCGACATTCTCTGCTACGCCATGAAGACGCTGCGCTGTTGCTCCATCGTTATGCATATCCATGATGAGCTGGTCATTGAAGCCGACCCGCGTATGTCTCTTGATGTGCTCTGTGAACAGATGAGCAGAACTCCGCCGTGGGCAAAAGGCCTGAAGCTACGCGCCGACGGTTATATCACACCCTTCTACAAAAAAGATTAAAAATCGTCCGCTCAAATCAGGCGTTCATCTCCAGTGGAAATTGGAGGTGGACGCCTTTAAGTCTGCCCGGAAAGGAGGACTCCCCAGTGAGTAACGATTATCACAACAGCGAGGGCTATCCTGACCCGACTGCCGGTGAAGCGCTCTCCCGGATTGCCGTAAACGAAAAGCAGTCCCTACGCGCTTTCCGTCCTATCGTCTACATCTGCTCTCCGTTTTCCGGAGATGTGGATGCAAATGTGGCCAATGCCAGACGCTACAGCCGCTTTGCCGTAGACAAGGGATATATCCCTATCGCACCGCACCTGCTGTTTCCGCAGTTCCTTGATGATAACAATCCAACAGAACGTGAGCTCGGTTTGTTCTTTGGAAATGCCCTCATGAGCAAATGCGCCGAGGTCTGGGTATTCGGCAGCCGTATCTCATCCGGTATGGAAGCAGAAATCAAACGCGCCAAGTGGAAGGACTATCGCTTGCGCTATTTCACAGAAGAATGTCAGGAGGTTTAACGCTATGTATGAAGTAACAGAAAAACGCAGAAAACTCGATGATGGCACCGAGATCACCACATACACCCGCGATGTGATCAGCTGCAATATCCTGCAGGTCGAGGCCGGAACAACCGGATATAAGGGCGGCGACACCGGTCATGGTGGTCGTACCTATTTCCGCATTCAGGACGAGGCCAGCACGGATATGGAGATAAAGCCCATCCTCAGCAAATACGGCTGTGATGGATTCGAGGTTACCCTCGGCGGCGACTGCGAGCTGGAGACCATGATCCGCGCTCTGAAATTTATCACGAAGGTGCTGGAAGAAGAATCTGAGGAGGTGTATGACTGATGTTTACGCTTTATAGTGCTGATTTTATCGGCAATCCCGGAAACTGCTCCTATCCTCATAAGACCGTGGTCATGGATACGGACAGCTTAAAGGCTGCGGTCGGCCACGACTATGTATGCGCTGAATATAAACACCATTACCGCAACGGTGCCAATTTTCTCTCTGCCGACTGCCTTCCCGTGGACTGCGACAATGACCACTCTGAAGATCCAAAGGATTGGATCACACCGGCAGATGTGCTGGAGGCTTTTCCCGGCGTCAGCATTGCTATCCACTACAGCCGTTTCAACCAGCGCGAGAAAAATGGTAAGCCCGCAAGGCCAAAGTTCCATGTGCTCTTTCCCATCGAGCGCGTGACGGATGCTACCCTCTACAGCGATATGAAGAAGCTGGTCAATTCTATCTTTCCGTATTTCGATACGAATGCGCTGGATGCTGCTCGCTTCTTCTTCGGAACACAGGAGCCAAACGTGGAACTCTATCCAGGTCGCATGAATCTTACGGAATTTTTGAATGATGACGAGTTCGATGCAGGCCTGCCCGGAGGTCATGAAAAGGATGTAGTGATCCCGGAAGGCAGCCGTAACGCTACCATGTCCCGCTTTGCCGGTATCGTCATCAAGAAATACGGCGATACGGAGAAGGCCTATCAAAGCTTTTTGGAGAAGGCTGCAACCTGCGTGCCGCCTCTCGATAACAGCGAACTTAGTACCATCTGGCACAGCGCCCAGCGTTTTTATTCCAAGATCAGCCGTGAGGACGGATATGTTCCTCCAGAAGTTTATAACGACGAGAACAGCTATAAGCCGGAGGATTTCTCCGATGTTGGGCAGGCTGAAGTACTTTCTAAGTATTTTGCAAATGAACTGCGCTACTCACCGGCCACCCATTTTATTCGTTACAGCGATCACTACTGGCAGGAAACAGAGCCCGGCGCACAGGCTGTCGCACATGAACTTACCCGCAGGCAGCTCTCGGAAGCCAATCGAAATATGATGGAGGCGCTGCAGAAGCTCAAAAACTGTGGAGCACAGGAAATCCTTGAAAACACATCCAAGGCCAAAGCCGAACAGTTGATGAACGATGAACAGATGGAGGCCTATCAGGAGTTCCTTGCCGCCAAGGCCTACCAGAGTTTTGCCGTCCGCAGACGCGATTCCAAGAACATTACATCCACCCTCAAAGAGACGCACCCGATGCTGGAAATCTCACCGAGGGATCTGGACGCGGACTGCTTCCTGCTTTGCACACCAGAAGCAACCTTTGACCTGCGCTTAGGCTGTGCCGGAGCCCGCGAACACTCTGCCGATGACTTTATTACGAAAATCACGTCCGTGTCTCCCGGCAGCAAGGGAACACAGCTCTGGCAGGACAATCTGGATCTGATTTTTCAGAAGGATCAGCAGCTTATCGACTATGTGCAAATGATCTGCGGACTTGCTGCAATCGGGAAGGTTTTTGTGGAGGCGCTCATCATCGCATACGGCGATGGCCGGAACGGCAAATCCACCTTCTGGAATGCCATCTCCCGCGTGCTTGGACTCTACAGCGGAAATATATCCGCAGATACCTTGACCGTCGGCTGTCGCAGGAACATCAAACCGGAAATGGCTGAGGTCAAAGGTAAGCGCCTACTGATTGCTGCAGAAATGCAGGAAGGCGCACGTCTCAATGACTCTACGGTCAAGCAGCTCTGTTCCACAGACGACGTGTTCGCAGAGAAAAAATATAAAGATCCGTTTTCCTTCAAGCCCTGCCACACGCTGGTGCTCTATACGAACCACCTGCCTCGCGTCTCCGCCTCCGATGACGGTATCTGGCGCAGGCTTATCGTGATCCCGTTTAACGCCAAGATCGAAGGCAAGGCCGACATCAAGAATTACGGTGAGTACCTATATGAGAATGCCGGTGAAAGCATTCTGGCATGGGTGATCGAAGGTGCCAAGAAAGTCATCGAGCTCGGTTACCAGATCCCGGTGCCTGACTGCGTAACGAAGGCAATTGAGGAATATCACAGCCAGAACGACTGGTTCGGACATTTTCTGGATGAGAAGTGCGAGGTAGATGAGTCCTTTAAGGAAAGTTCCTCGGCGCTCTATCAGGCGTACCGCAACTACTCGCTGGACTGCAATGAGTATGTGCGAAGCACGGCAGATTTTTACTTTGCGCTGGAGAAGGCAGGATTTGAGCGGCTGACATTGAATCGGAAGCGCTATTTTAAGGGCTTAAAGATTCGTGAGGACACTGGCGCAGAGGAAGATTTTCTGCAGTAATTCGGGACTATGACAAGGTGTATCAAGGTCTTATATAAAAACTCTCTTAGCCCTTAAAAAATAGCTCTAAGAAAAAGTTCGGTAAATACCATTGATACACCTTGCACATCCCCTGAAATTCGCACCTGACGGAGGTTTGCAATGATGGAAAAACAGATAGAAAACAAGTTAACAACGGCGGTGAAAAAGAACGGCGGCATTGCGCTTAAGCTGGTGTGTCCCTCTTTCGCAGGAATGCCCGACCGCCTGATCTTACTCCCTGACGGCCATATCGGTTTCGCAGAGCTGAAGGCACCCGGCAAAAAGCCACGCCCTCTCCAGTGCTCACGTCACAGGCTGCTTAGGAAACTCGGCTACCACGTCTATGTCATTGACGATCCGGAGCAGATTGGAGGGATGATCGATGAACTTCAATCCACATGATTATCAGGCTTATGCCATCCGCTACATCGAAAAGCATCCCGTAGCCGCAGTCCTACTGGACATGGGACTTGGCAAGACAATCATCAGTCTGACGGCAGTATATGACCTGTTGTTTGACAGCTTTGAAGTTCGCCGCGTACTGGTGGTGGCTCCCTTAAGAGTCGCCCGCGATACTTGGCCAGCGGAAATTCAGAAATGGGAGCACCTTGGCGGTCTGACCTATGCGGTCGCAGTCGGGACACCGAAGGAGCGTAAAGCTGCCCTCATGCAACAAGCGGATATCACAGTCATCAACCGCGAGAACCTGCAGTGGCTCATTGACGAGTCCGGCTTTCCCTTTGACTTCGATATGGTGATTATCGATGAGCTGTCATCCTTTAAAAATCATAAATCCAAGCGCTTCAAGTCCCTGATGAAGGTACGACCACGGATTCACCGTATTATCGGCCTGACCGGCACTCCTTCTTCCAATGGTCTCATGGATCTGTGGGCAGAGTTCAAAGTGCTGGATATGGGCGAACGCCTCGGACGTTTTATCACACAATACCGGACAAATTACTTCATGCCGGACAAGCGAAACGGCGAGATCATTTACTCCTACAAGCCGCTGCCCTACGCGGAGGATGCCATTTACCGGAGAATCTCGGATATTACGATTTCCATGAAATCTACCGACCACCTGAAGATGCCGGAGCTGGTTTCAACGGAATATGAAGTCCAGCTCTCCGATTCCGAGCGCAGCCGCTATGAGGATTTGAAGCAGGAGCTCATCTTGCAGCTCCCTGACGGTGAAGTGACCGCTGCCAATGCCGCGTCGCTCACCGGAAAGCTCTCCCAACTGGCAAACGGTGCCATCTATGCCGATACCGGCGAGATCATCGAGTTCCATGATAGGAAGCTGGACGCTTTGGAGGATATTATCGAGGCCGCCAATGAAAAACCTCTCCTTGTGGCTTACTGGTTCCGGCACGACCTCTCCCGCATCAAGAACCGCTTCAATGTCCGGGAGATCAAGACCAGCCGCGATATTGCTGACTGGAATGCGGGAAAGATTCCTGTAGCAGTCATACATCCGGCTTCTGCCGGTCACGGTTTAAACCTTCAGGCCGGAGGCTCCACCCTTGTGTGGTTCGGTCTTACATGGTCGCTGGAATTATATCAGCAGACCAACGCCCGTCTCTGGCGGCAAGGTCAAAAATCCGGCACTGTGGTGATTCAGCACATCATCACCAAGGGCACCATCGATGAGAGGATCGTAAAGGCGCTATCCAAAAAGGAAATGACGCAGTCCGCACTGATTGATGCGGTCAAGGCCGACCTTGAGGTGCTGTGATGACCGATCTTTATGAAAATCTCGCCAACGCCATCGTGCTACAGGCCGTGAAGGATTACCGGGACGCCCTAAAGCGCCTGAAAAAGAAGCACAGTAATCAAGCTGCCATGTCAGATGCAATGGAATGTGAACGCTTTTTCCGCTCCGGCTGGTATAAAGCCTTAACAAGTATTGACGGTGAGTATCTCATACAAAAACTACGAGAGGAGGCGAAAGCCCTATGACCATAAAAGAATATCTCCATCAGGCCTACCGCCTTGATCAGAGAATCAAGTCCGACACGATGGAAGCACAAAACCTGCGTGAAATGGCAGGCAGCGTGTCGGCAATCCAATATGATAAAGACCGCGTGCAGACATCGCGTAATACGGAAGCACCCTTTGTCCGGACGCTTGAGAAGCTCTGGACGTTGGAAAAGAAAATCGCTGAGGAGCTGGAATTGCTATCAGACCTTAAAAAACAGATACGGGAGGTTATTGAGGCAGTCCCGGATACTGATGAGCGCATGGTTTTGAAGTACCGCTACATCCATAACTATACATGGGAGCAGATCGGGATGGAACTTTGTGCAGATGCCAGAACGATACGTCGCTGGCACGGCAAGGCGCTACTTCATGTGACACTTCCGGATGATCCAATTGTAATTTGAAATGCGCCCGAAATGTCCTGCTTTGTCCTAAGATGTCCACCTGCCCATTATGATAGTATATAATCAGCGAAAAAAATAAAGATACAGCTGCACGCGCAGCCAACGAGCCTTGCGGGATTATCCTGCAGGGCTTTCTTTATGCCCTGAAAGGAGGCATGGCCTATGCCAAGAAAACCACAACGACCGTGCCGTTATCCCGGATGCCCACACCTTACGGACGGCGTTTATTGTGAGGAGCATGCCAAGGTTATGGAACAGCACTACGAGAAGTTCCAGCGCGGCTACTCTCCCGGCAAACGCTATGGCAGAGCTTGGAAGCGAATCCGTGACCGCTACGTCCACAAGCACCCACTTTGTGAGCAGTGCTTAAAGGAAGGACGCTATGTCGCGGTCGAGGAAGTCCACCACATCGTGCCGCTTGCTGAGGGAGGATCGAATGACGAGTCCAACCTTATGAGCCTTTGTCGTTCGTGTCACGAGAAGATTCACCGCGAGCGCGGCGACCGGTAGGGCGGTCATAATCTCTACAACCCTTTTCCCCGGAAAACGGCGCGGGGTCTTTTACGCAAAAATTGCAATTCAAACAGGGTATTAAACCCTGCACCACAGAAATGGAAGTGATAAACATGGCGAAAGACGGAACCTATCGCGGCGGTCGACGTGTCAAAGCAGGCTCCAAGCCTGACGCCCTCGCCGACAAAATTATGAAAGGCGCACCTGCAAAGCACATGGAACTGCCGGACTTCACCGATGACATGACCGACTTCGATGTTGATGACATCGGTGACGGCGTGGAGCTGGAAGGTATGGATATGCCAAGTCCTGACGATTACCTCTCTGCTCAGCAGAAGGACGGCAAGCCGCTCGGTGCGGATGAAATCTATAAGGAAACATGGCTGTGGCTCAAGGAACGCGGCTGCGAGAGGCTGGTAAACAAGCGTCTGCTTGAAAGCTACTCTGAGGCCTTTGCCCGGTACATTCAGTGCTCCGAGGCGGTCAGCAAATACGGCATGCTCGGAAAACACCCGACGACCGGCGCTGCCATTGCAAGTCCCTTCACTCAGCTTTTGATGAATTTTCAGAAGCAGGCCAACCTGCTCTGGTACGAGATTTATGACATTGTGAAGCAGAACTGCACCGAACCCTTTGAGGGAAGCCCGCAGGACAGCGTGATGGAGCAGCTGCTTCGAAGCAGGAGGAATATGTAAATGAATACACAGAAATTGGAACAGGTACCTATTGATAAGCTGGTGCCCTACGCCCGGAATGCCAGAACGCATAGTAAAGAGCAGATCGCACAGCTCCGTGCCTCTCTCAGGGAGTTCGGCTTTGTCAGCCCTGCGGTCATTGACGCGGATTACAACATCCTCGTCGGCCACGGTCGCATTATGGCTGCCCGCGAGGAACGATATGAAACCGTGCCCTGCGTTTTTGCCGAGAACCTGACGGAAGCACAGAAGCGTGCATATATCCTTGCGGACAATCAGCTTGCGCTCAACGCAGGCTGGGATGAGGAAATGCTGTCGGTCGAATTATCTGACCTGCAGGATCAGTCCTTTGACCTCTCGCTCCTCGGCTTTGATGCCAGTGAGCTGGATAAGCTGCTCGGTACAGGAAATGAAAAAGACATCGCAGATGATGACTTTGACCTGACCTCTGCTCTTGAGAAAGCTTCCTTCGTGGAGCCCGGCGACATCTGGACAGTCGGCAGGCATAGAGTTATGTGCGGCGACGCCACCTCACCTGAAGATGTGGAAAAACTCATGGACGGCAAAAAGGCAAACCTTGTTCTGACCGATCCTCCGTATGGAGTTTCCTTCAAAGCCTCGGACGGTCTTACGATCCAGAACGATTCACTTAAGGGCGAGGAATTTTACAAGTTCCTACTGGCAGCCTTTAAGAACATGGCTGACCACCTCGAAAAAGGCGGAGCCGCCTACTGCTTTCATGCGGATACCGAAGGGCTCACTTTCCGAAAGGCATTCATTGACGCAGGCTTCCATCTCGCCGGTGTGTGTATCTGGGTAAAGAACAGTCTCGTGCTCGGTCGCTCCGATTATCAGTGGCAGCATGAGCCTGTGCTCTATGGCTTTTTGCAAAACGGCAAGCACCCGTGGTATTCAGACCGCAAACAGACCACCATCTGGAACTACGATAAGCCAAAGCGCAATAAGGATCATCCAACCAGCAAGCCGCTGGATCTTCTGGGCTATCCTATCCAGAACTCCTCTCAGGAAAATTCTGTAGTTATTGATACCTTCGGCGGCTCCGGCTCCACTCTGATGGCCTGCGAGCAGCTGAACCGCGTCTGCTACATGATGGAACTCGATCCGAAATACGCCTCTGTCATCCTTCGCCGCTACGTGGAAGACACCGGCGATGAGGAGAATGTGTATGTAATAAGGAACGGAGAAAAGCTCTTCTATTCCGCTCTGCAAAGGAAGTCGAGACCTCTCCGACGGCAGGTGTATAGTACACAATTTCTGCCCGGATTCTTCGGCGATTTTCTACCTCAGAAAATGTCGGGAATCACTTGATAAATAAGGCTTTCAGAGTGATGTATATACATGCCGAAAGGCACGGTTGAAAACCTTAATTCACAAAGGAGGAACACACTCATGAAAGCAAATTACAATGTAACCGGAAACGACAGAAAAGCACTGGTCGCAGCCATCGAAAACCTCACCGGCGACAAGGCGGTCTACATGCGTATGCCGACCTGCGCTTACGAAATCGGCGACGTCACAGTCGACAAGGAAGGCGGCGTAACCTGCGATGACGCAGACAAGCTGGAACGCATCATCCACAGCCTGATCGCGGATGGTTTCACACCGGTAGATACTGAGGAGGTCGAAAGTACCGAAGAAGAAGCCACCGGCCTTACAGTCAGCCTCCCGCTCGACAAGGTGGCGGTCGGAAACCTCACCAACCTCCTCACCGCCAAGGAAAGCCTCATCAAGAAGGCGCTCGGCATTGACGACCTTGGAATTGAGGTCACAGAAGATACGGTCAGCTTCCCTTGGTTTACTGAGATGCCGGAGCCGGACGAGGTCAAGGCCTACACCCACTTCATTGCTGCCCTTGGAAAGATGAGCCGGGATTTGAAGCGCATCAGCGCCACCGAAAAGGAAGTCGACAACGAGAAGTACGCATTCCGCTGCTTCCTCCTGCGGCTGGGCTTCATCGGAAACGAGTACAAGGCAGAGCGCAAGATTCTCCTTCAAAACCTCTCCGGCATGCGAATGATCACAAAAGAGCAGCTTGAGGCGCTCCACTCCCGCTACCCGGCAGGCACCCGCGTGGAGCTTCTCCAGATGGACGATGTACAGGCTCCGCCCCTCGGCACCAAGGGAACCGTTACGGGAGTCGATGATACCGGGAGCCTCATGGTGAACTGGGACAATGGTTCCGGCCTGAATGTCATCTACGGCATAGACCGTGTACGTAAGGTGGTGGACTGATATGGATGAAAGGGTAAAGGAACAGATCCTCGCCATCCGGGATACCGGCCTTACAAATAATGTTCGATATAAACATGGTGCAGCGGCTGGCCTACGAACGGGACTTTTACGAACTGGTTTTATACCTTGAGGATCACCGGTCTGAATACGTGAAATTCATCATGACCGGGGAAGGCTAACTACACAATTTAGGCCTCGAATGTTCCCACAGGATTGTCACATATATTTCGATAAATAGCTTGCTATTACAGGCGTTCAGAGTGATATATGTACATACCAAAAGGGAAAACAACCACAAGGAGGAACCACCATGAAGTACACAATTGAAGCCATAGAAAACGCGAAGCCCGGAATGCGCTGGGAAGAGATCGGATGCCATTGGACGCTGGGACAGGCCTACCTTTACAGCAAGGAAGCCGGAAACGACCTGCCGAACTTCGCCGAAGTCATCTGGGATTACGACATCGAAGCGATCCTTGCAGATTGCCGGAAGCTCGGAGTGAAGGAATTCACAATCAGCTCCACATTCTCAAGCCTTATCGAGACCATTGCAAAGTTTGAGGAGCTCGGCTGCACACTGGACGGAATTGTAAAGGTCAAGGAGCGCTACACCCACTTCGGAAGCGACGAGCATGCCCTCATCCCGGCCTTCAAGATGACGGTAAAGGAGGCGTAAGGAAATGTGGAGCGAAGGAGTTATCGGCATCCCGGATGCCAAGGACAAGGCAAAATACACCAAGTGTCACTACTGGGTAAAGCACTACGATGAGCCAAGCGAGACCTACGGCATAAACGGCGGCAGGATCAGCAAGCTCATGATCAAGATTGACGGTGAGACCGTTTGCAACTACGACAGAGGCTGGGACATTCATCCCACCTGCAAAGAAGCAGAGATGGCGCTTTGCATCCTGCTTGAGAACCACAACTAAGCATTAAACCCTGAATACGAATATTCCGGGAGACTGAGCCAGAAGGCTCTTTCTCTCGTACTGATACCGGATCGCTTTGGCGGTCTTTTATTTTGCCCTGAAAGGAGGCGGCCACCGTGCCAATGCGAAAACTGAAAAACTATAAGCCGACCCGCTTCATGGCAGAGACTTCCCACTACAGCAAGCAGATGGCAGACTTCGCCGTAATGTTCATCGAGCAGCTCACCCACACCAAAGGCACGTGGGCAGGAAAGCCCTTCGAGCTGATTGACTGGCAGGAACGGATCATCCGCGACCTGTTTGGTGTCCTGAAGCCGAATGGTTACCGTCAGTTCAATACGGCCTACATCGAAATTCCAAAGAAGATGGGAAAGTCAGAGCTGGCCGCTGCGGTCGCCCTGCTCCTTTGCTGCGGTGACGGTGAGGAACGCGCCGAAGTCTATGGCTGCGCTGCCGATAGACAGCAGGCCACCATCGTTTTTGATGTTGCTGCGGATATGGTGAGAATGTGCCCGGCGCTGAACCGACGCGTGAAGATACTTGCCTCCCAGAAGCGGATCATCTATGAGCCGACCAACAGCTTCTATCAGGTGCTCTCCGCTGAAGCCTACTCTAAGCACGGCTTTAACATCCACGGCGTGGTCTTTGACGAGCTGCACACCCAACCGAACCGGAAGCTCTTTGATGTAATGACCAAGGGCTCCGGCGATGCCAGAATGCAGCCGCTATATTTCCTGATTACCACTGCCGGAAACGATACAAACACAATCTGCTATGAAGTCCACCAGAAAGCGCAGGACATCCTTGATGGCAGGAAGGTCGATCCAACCTTCTATCCTGTTATCTATGGCGCGGAGTCTGACGAGGACTGGACTGATCCAGAGGTTTGGAAAAAGGCGAATCCGTCTCTGGGTATCACGGTCGGCATCGATAAGGTGGAAGCCGCCTGCGAGTCGGCAAAGCAAAATCCCGGCGAGGAGAACTCCTTTAGACAACTGCGCCTCAATCAATGGGTAAAGCAAGCCGTCCGCTGGATGCCAATGGATAAATGGGATGCATGCGCTTATCCCGTGAATGAAGACGACCTCGAAGGCCGCGTCTGCTACGGCGGGCTTGACCTGTCCTCCACTGCGGATATCACGTCCTTCGTGCTGGTATTCCCGCCAAGGGATGAGGATGACAAGTATGTGATCCTCCCGTACTTCTGGGTACCGGAGGATACCCTCGACCTCCGTGTCCGGCGCGACCACGTGCCCTACGACACTTGGGAGAAGGAAGGCATGCTGCAGACCACGGAAGGCAATGTCATCCATTACGGCTATATCGAGAAATTCATCGAGCGCCTCGGTGAGCGCTTTAATATCCGAGAGATTGCTTTCGACCGCTGGGGAGCCGTCCAGATGGTGCAAAACTTGGAGAACATGGGCTTTACTGTCGTGCCCTTCGGACAGGGCTTTAAGGATATGAGTCCGCCCACAAAGGAACTCATGAAGCTGACGCTTGAGAAAAAGCTCGCCCACGGAGGCCATCCGGTGCTCCGCTGGAATATGGATAACATCTTCATCCGTACTGACCCAGCCGGAAACATCAAGGCTGACAAAGAAAAATCTACAGAGAAGATCGACGGAGCCATCGCCACCATCATGGCGCTTGACCGTGCGATCCGCTGCGGCAACGACAACGGCGCTTCTGTCTATGATGGCAGAGGCATTTTATTCATCTGAAAGGCAGGTGATCAATATGAGCATATTTTCAGGACTGTTTCGTTCAAGAGACAAGCCTACCAATTCGACGACCGGAAGCTCCTACCGCTTCTTCTTCGGCGGCACGACCTCCGGCAAAGCTGTGACAGAGCGCTCCGCCATGCAGATGACGGCGGTTTACTCCTGCGTGAGGATTCTGTCCGAGGCTATTGCAGGCCTGCCGAATCATCTCTACCGATACGGCGAAGGCGGCAGCAAAGAAAAAGCGACAAATCATCCGCTCTACTTCCTGCTCCACGATGAGCCGAATCCGGAAATGACATCCTTTGTATTCCGGGAGACACTGATGACGCACCTTTTGCTGTGGGGAAACGCCTACGCGCAGATCATTCGAAACGGCAAAGGTGAAGTGGTCGCGCTCTATCCCTTGATGCCAAATCGCATGACGGTCAACCGCGATGAAAACGGAGAGCTTTATTACGAATATCAGACGTCACAGGATGAAGCGCACACGATGAATGGCAGCCGTGTAAGGCTCCAGCCATCCGACGTGCTGCACGTTCCCGGTCTCGGCTTTGACGGCCTTGTAGGCTACAGCCCGATTGCAATGGCAAAGAACGCCATCGGCATGGCAATTGCCTGCGAGGAATACGGCGCTAAGTTTTTTGCTAACGGCGCGACTCCCGGCGGCATCTTGGAGCATCCCGGCGTGGTAAAAGACCCGGAGCGAGTGAGAGAAAGCTGGAACTCTGCCTTCGGCGGCAGCTCTAATGCAAACAAGGTGGCTGTGCTGGAGGAAGGCATGAAATATACGCCTATCTCCATCTCACCGGAACAGGCGCAGTTTTTGGAGACGCGGAAGTTCCAGATCAACGAGATCGCTCGTATCTTTCGCATCCCGCCTCACATGATCGGCGACCTTGAGAAATCGAGCTTCTCAAACATCGAACAGCAATCTCTGGAGTTCGTGAAATACACGCTCGACCCGTGGGTATGCCGCTGGGAACAGTCCATGCAAAGAGCCCTGCTCTCACCGGATGAGAAGAAGGAATACTTCTTCAAATTCAATGTTGACGGGTTACTCAGAGGCGACTACCAGAGCCGCATGAACGGTTATGCGGTCGGACGCCAAAACGGCTGGATGTCCGCTAACGATATCAGGGAGCTTGAAAACCTCGACCGTATTCCGGAGGAGGAAGGCGGCGACCTGTACCTGATCAACGGCAATATGACCAAGCTCAAGGACGCAGGAATTTTTGCGGCCTCGGCACAGACGCAGGAGGAAGCTGATGAAACGAAGGAAACACAAACCGAGCCGGAACCCGAAAGCGGGAGCACCCGGTTCAGAAAGAAGGAGGCACTATGACCAGAAAGTTTTGGAACTGGGTGCGAAACGAGGAGCCGGACAGCTTTGGCTCCGACCGAACGCTCTACCTCGACGGGGAAATTTCCGATGAGACATGGTTCGGCGACGAAGTAACACCCAAGCTATTTAATGAAGAACTACATGCAGGCGATGGAAACATCACCCTCTGGATCAACTCTCCGGGCGGTGATGTTTTTGCTGCTGCACAGATCTACAACATGCTGATGGATTACCCGCACGACGTTACGGTCAAGATCGACGCCCTTGCTGCTTCGGCGGCATCGGTCATCGCTATGGCCGGTACAAAGGTCTGCATGAGTCCCGTGGCCATGATGATGGTACACAACCCTGCGACCATCGCCATCGGTGATACCGAAGAGATGCAGAAAGCCATCGACATGTTAAACGAAGTCAAGGAATCCATTATGAACGCTTACGAAATCAAGTCCGGGCTCTCCCGTCACAAGATTTCACAGCTCATGGATGCCGAGACATGGATGAACGCCAAAGAAGCCGTAAAGCTCGGCTTTGCTGACGAGATTCTGTTCAGGGATGGAGAAAAATCTGTCCCAGAGGATACGGCTGACGCGGAGATGCTTTTCTCTCGCAAGGCTGTTACTGATTCGCTGCTTTCCCGACTGATTCCTAAGAAGAAGCCGGAAGCAAATAAACACATGGTACCAGTAACCGATCTTGAGAAGCGCCTTTCGCTTCTCGCACATTAAAGGAGGATTTTTACTATGACTCAGATTATGGAACTCATGGAAAAGAGAGCGAAGGCATGGGAGGCCGCTAAAGCGTTTCTTAATAGCCACTCTCAGAATGGCGGCATGGTTTCTGCAGAGGATGCCGCAACCTACGACAAGATGGAAAAGGAAGTCACCGACCTCACCAAGGATATCGAGCGCCTGCAGCGTCAGGAGCAGATCGACAAGATGATGAGTGCTCCAACTTCTACTCCGCTCACCGGAAAGCCCGGTGTAAAAGATGAACCGGATGATAAACCCGGCAGAGCTTCCGCAGCCTACAAGAAGGCCTTCTGGGACAACATTCGTCATCCCGGCAATCCCGCAATCCGAGACGTGCTTGAGGAAGGAACCGATGCAAACGGCGGATACCTTGTTCCGATTGAATTCGAGCACACCCTTGTTCAGGCGCTCAATGAAAATAACATCATGCGTACCATCGGCTGCAAGGTCATTACCACGCAAAACGAGCGCAAGATCCCCGTGGCAAATGGCCACACGCAGGCGGCATGGACTGCCGAGAACGGTGCCTACACCGAGAGCAATCCGACCTTCGCTCAGACCAGCATTGACGCTTTCAAGCTGACTGACCTCATCAAGGTGTCCGACGAGCTTCTTTCTGACAGTTTCTTTGATATCGAGGGCTACATCTCCGAGGAATTCGGTCATGCCTTCGGTGAAGCTGAAGAGGATGCCTTCATCAACGGTGCTGTGCAGACCGGACAGACAGCTATCGACAGACCTACTGGCCTGTTCATCCCTTCTGCCGCTGGTGGTGCTCCTTCCGGCGTAACTGCAGCTTCCGCTACGGCAATTACCGCCGATGAGCTGATCAGCCTTGTGTACTCTCTCAAGGCTCCGTATCGCAGCAAGGCGAAGTTCCTCATGAACGATGCCACTGTCGCAGCTATCAGAAAGCTCAAGGATCTGAACGGCGTCTATGTATGGCAGCCTGCACTTACTGCCGGAGAACCCGACAGACTGCTTGGCTATCCGCTCTACACCTCCCCGAAGGTACCTACAATGGCCGCAGGAGCAAGAGCCATTGCATTCGGCGACTTCTCCTGCTACTGGATCGCTGATAGAGCCGGTCGTACGATCAAGCGCCTCAACGAGCTTTACGCTACCAACGGTCAGGTCGGCTTTACCTGCACGGAGCGTGTTGACGGCAAGCTGATCCTTTCCGAGGGCATCAAGATTCTCGACATGAAGGCAACTTCCGGTTCTTAAGGCAGGGAGGTGAACGACCGTGGCTTTGATTTCAACTGAAGATGCGAAGGCCTATCTGCGCGTAGATTCGTCTGATGAGGATGCCACGGTCGGTATCCTCTTGGCTTCCGCAATTCGCTTATGTATTGATATTGCAAGACTTACGGATGATCAGTGGGAAGTGATCGACTCCGATGCTGCTTCTTCTGATGAATTTACTGAGGCGGAGCTGTCTGCAATCCGTGAAATCATGAAGGTCGCTATCCTCTATACCTGTGCCTATCTCTTCGAGCACAAGGAGGAAGCCGACCACCATGCTCTTACCATGACACTACGTTCTCTTCTTTTTGCAATACGGGAAGGAGCGTTTTCATGAATATAGCTGCTATGAGAGTGCGCGTCACCTTCCAGAAAAATACGGTCATCGTCGACAAATATGGAAACCACAAAACCGGCTGGGCGGATTATTTCTCATGCTGGGCGACTGTCGGCACGAGCTCCGGTTCCGAATCTTCCGGTGTAGTCATCAATCCGGAGGAATCGCTGGACTTCACCTGCCGCTACTGCTCTGAGCTTTCGGATGTAGAATCGACAAAATACCGGATCATCGCAGAAGGCCGCACCTACAACATCACCTATGTAAACCCGATGGGCTACAAGCACAACAGCCTGAAATTCAACTGCAAGCTGGAGAAAAACGCATGAGTAGAAATGTATCAATAAGCGAGATGGGCGACGCCATTATGGAGGAACTCGAAAAATATTCAAAGCTCGCCACAGATGACCTAAAGGCTGCTGTGAAAGAGACTGCCGCTTCCGTCCGCAAGGATATTCAGGCAGGTGCGCCTGTCGATACCGGCAAATACAAGAAAAGCTGGTCGGTCAAGAATATGCACGAGGATTCACAGAGCATCCACCTCGTGGTGCATTCGAGAAACCGCTATCAACTGGCACACCTTCTGGAGCACGGGCATGTAAAGCGTGGCGGCGGACGTGTTCCGGCACAGCCTCATATCGCCTCCGCCGAAGAGCGCGGAAACGAAAAGCTCGTCGATACCATCAAGCAGAAGCTGGGAGGTGGATCATGACATACGACGATGTAATCACCATGTTAGAGGAAGTCGGTCTGCCGCTCGCCTATGACCACTTTGCCGAAGGTGAGTCACCAGACCCACCCTTCCTCGTTTTTCTATATCCGGGCTCTGACAATATGTTCGCGGATGACACGGTGTTTCAGAAAATTGATGAGCTGAACATCGAATTATACACGGACGTAAAAGACCCAGAAACAGAAACCCGGATCGAGGACATCTTAATCGCCCACGACCTGCCTTACGAGAAATCTGAGGTGTGGATCGAGTCGGAGAAGCTGTACGAGGTCTTATATCAAACACAGATTATAGGAGGTTAAATACTATGTCTAACACAAGTAACAAGGTCAAGTTCGGCCTGAAAAACTGCCACTACGCCATTGCTACACTTGCCGCTGACGGTACTGTTACCTTTGGCACGCCTGTAGCAATGCCCGGTGCCGTATCCCTTTCGCTGGATGCTGAGGGGGATAATGATCCGTTTTATGCGGACGACTCCGTATATTACATGGTTTCAAACAACAACGGCTATTCCGGCGACTTTGAACTGGCGCTGATTCCGGAGAGCTTTCTCACGGACGTCATGCACGAAACTGAGGACGCCAACGGTGTCATTGTGGAGAACAAGGATGTGGAGCCAGAGCATTTCGCTCTGCTTTTTGAGTTCTCCGGTGACCAGAGGAAGATCCGTCACTGCATGTATTACTGCAGCGCGACCCGCCCTTCCGTCACTGGCAGCACCAAGGAAGACTCTACTGAGGTGCAGACAGAGACTCTTTCCATTACAGCCTCTCCGCTGCCTTCCGGCATCGTGAAGGTCAAAACCGGCACGAACACTACAAGCACTGTTTACGACGCATGGTACAACGCTGTATATGAGCCGAGTGCTTCGGTAAGCAACGGTGACGACGGAGAGTAAGGAGGCGCAATATGGCTGTAACAAAAACAATCGAGGTTGACGGCAAGGAGGTACAATTCCGCGCCTCTGCCGCCATTCCTCGCCTATACAGAAACAAGTTCCACAGGGACATATACAAGGATTTAAACGAATTACAGAAAGGCATCGATGAAAACGATGCAGAAAGCTCCAATCTGGACACTTTCAGTCTGGAACTTTTTGAGAACATCGCATGGCTGATGGCAAAGCATCAGAATCCGGATGTCCCAAATACACCGGAGGACTGGCTCGACCAGTTCAACACCTTCTCCATCTATGAAATCCTGCCGCAGATCATCGAACTGTGGGGACTGAATGTGGAACAGCAAGTGGAGTCTAAAAAAAACATCATCCGACAGAGCGGGAAATGACAACCCCGCTCTTTTTACTCCGGTGCGTGCAGATTGGGATTTCCATTTCGGAGCTCGACCTGCTCACCATCGGGACTGTCAATGACATGTACGCAGAAATGAGCAACGACGATTACAACTATCCTGCGCTCGCGACACAGGAGCAGATGGATCGATTTTAACAGGAAGGAGGTCATCGCATGGCTGACAGAATTAAAGGCATAACCGTGAAAATCGGCGGCGATACGACCGGCCTTTCCAAAGCCCTCTCCGGCGTGAACAAAGAAATTAAATCAACTCAGTCGCAGCTAAAGGACGTCAACAAGCTCTTGAAGCTCGACCCGACAAATACCACGCTGCTCGAACAGAAACAGAAGCTCCTACAACAGGCAGTCTCCGAAACCAAAGAAAAGCTCACACAGCTGAAGTCCGTGCAAGACCAGATGGATGCTGGACTTAAAAACGGTACCGTCACCCAGCAGCAATATGATGCATGGCAGCGTGAGATTATAGAGACCGAAAACGAGCTCAAAAACCTCGAACAGCAGTGTCGTGAAACAGATACCTCTATAACGGCAACACTCCGGGCAACCGGCTCCAAGCTGCAGGAGGTCGGCGGGAAAATATCTGATGTCGGCACGAGCATCTCGACGCATGTCACAGCTCCTATTGTCGCTATCGGCGCTGCCTCCCTTGCCGCCTTTAACGAAGTGGACGCAGGGCTTGATATCGTAGCGCAGAAAACTGGTGCAACAGGTCAAGCTCTGGAAGAAATGAACCAGATCGTAAAAGACCTCGCCACCGAGATACCGACTGACTTCGAAACTGCCGGTGCTGCTGTCGGCGAGGTCAATACGCGTTTCGGCCTGACCGGGCAGGCACTGGATGATCTCTCGGCAAAATTCATCAAGTTTGCCCAGCTCAACGATACCGATGTATCGACATCTATCGACAATGTATCCTCCGTCATGAATGCCTTCGGTATGGACGCTTCTGAGGCGGATAATCTTCTGGACGCCTTAAACGCTACCGGCCAGGCCACCGGCATCGATATGGACACGCTGGCAAACGCCCTCTCCTCCAATGCCGCGCAGCTGAAGGAAATGGGACTCACCGCCCAGCAGGCCGCTGGCTTTATGGGCATGGTGGAAATGTCCGGTCTTGATACCTCTGCTGCTATGATGGGCTTAAAGACAGCCATGAAGAATGCAACGGCAGACGGCAAAACGCTGGATCAGGTGCTTGCGGAATTCTCTACTACCATGCAGGGAAGCGGAAGCGATGCAGAAAAGCTGCAGGCGGCCTATGACCTTTTCGGCAGTAAGGCCGGTGCCTCCATCTACAATGCCGTGCAAACAGGAAAACTCAACCTGTCGGATTTCTCCGGCTTCCTCGGTGATTTTGAAGGCAGTGTCGAAAATACCTTCAATGAGACACTCGACCCGATTGACCAGTTCCAGATGACGATGAACTCTCTGAAGGAAACCGGTGCTGAGGTCGGCAACTCCCTGATGTCAGTTCTTGCTCCTGTCTTGAAGGAGCTATCTGATAAGTTGAAATCCCTCGCCGAATGGTGGAACAACCTCGGAGAGCCCATGCAGCAGATGATTGTAAAGATTGCGCTCGTGGCTGCTGCAATCGGGCCGGTACTTGTAATAGTCGGCAAGGTGATATCCGCTGTTGGTACGATTATGACGATCATTCCTACTGTAACCACTGCTATGGCCGGAGTAAAGACGGCGATGGCAGGCCTGAATGCAGTCATGGCGGCAAATCCAATAGGACTGATCATTACGGCTATTGGCCTTCTGGTGGCAGCCTTTATCTACCTGTGGAACAACTGCGAGGGCTTCAGGGAATTCTGGATCAATCTCTGGGAGAAGGTCAAGGAAATCGCCATCACTATATGGACGGCGATCAAGGACTTCTTCGTCAGCATTTGGGAAGCCATAAAAACGACCTTCACCACTGTGGTAAATGCGATCAGCAGCTTTCTATCCACAGCATGGAACACTATAAAGAGCACGGTTGAAACCGTGATGAATGCTATAAAGACGGTTATCTCTACTATTTGGAATGGCATCAAGAGCTTTTTTGAAACCATATTCAATGCAATAAAAACTGTGGTGACCACCTATTTCAACATCTACAAGACGATCATTGAAACCGTCCTGAACGTGATAAAGACCGTGGTGACCACTGTTTGGAATGCTATAAAAACAGCTGTAGAAACTGTCGTGAATGCCATAAAGACGGTCATCGCCACCGCTTGGAACGCCATCAAGACTACGACCTCTACGATTTTTAATGCTGTAAAGAGCGTGGTTACTTCAGTTTGGAACGGCATAAAGAGCGCGGTCATGAATGTGGTGAATACCATGAAGTCCGGCATCAGCAATGGCTTTAATGCGATCAAGAGCACGGTGTCCAATATCGTAAACGGGATCAAAAATACGATCTCCAATGTATTCAATACGATCTGGAGCACGGTATCCGGCATCGTAAATAAGCTAAAGAGCGTGTTCAACTTCAGCTGGAGCCTGCCGAAGATCAAGCTGCCGCATTTCTCTATAACAGGCAGTTTTTCGCTGAACCCGCCATCCATACCGCACTTTTCTGTGGACTGGTATAAGAAGGCGATGTCCGGCGGCATGATCTTAAAGGATGCGACCATCTTCGGACAGAGCGGCGGCACACTGCTTGGCGGCGGCGAGGCTGGTGATGAGGCTGTTGTCGGTGTAAGCTCTCTGCGATCCATGATTCAGGATGCTGTAAGCAGTGCTACCCTCAGCATTTCAGGCGACCAGCCTCTCATCAATATCGAGGAAATGAGCGTCAGAAGCGACGACGATATCCGGAAGATTTCTCAGCAGCTCAACACACTGCTGACTGCCGGACGCAGGGCGAAAGGACTGGTGTAATATGGGATTTTCATTTAACGGAACAACCTCCCAGTCTATGGGACTTGCGACAAGGATTACAAACGAATATCGGATGCCTGAGCTTAGAAACAATACGATCACCATGCCCGGATGGCACGGCGTATTTGATTTCGGAGAAACAGTATCCGAGCGAAAGATACTCATCTCCTGCTTCATTCCTCCGGGAAAGACAGACGAACAGTTTCTTTCAAAGAAGGACGATATTATCGAATGGCTGAATCCGGACAACGGCCTCTGCCAGCTCATTCTGGACAAGGAACCGGGACGAGTGTATGAAGCAAGGCTGACGTCCGGATTTTCCTTTGACCGGGCAGTCCGCAATTCCTGCACCTTTGATCTGGAATTTTTCTGCCCAGACCCTTATGGCTATGCCATATCGGACGAGTCCTTTGATTTTGCGGAAGCAGGAACCTTTATCGCTTCTCGCGCTCTGGGGAATATCGAGTCCTACCCGGTCTACTCCTTAAAGGGTGTAATTCCCTCCGGGACAGACTCATATATCTCCATAACCACAAACGGCAACGAGCTTCAGATTATAGGACAACTTGCCGCCGGGGAAACATTGATTATTGACTCTGACCTTATGACGGCAAAGGTGGTGGATTCCAACGGAGAAACTCTTCGAAACGGTCTCCCGCTTCTGTCGGAGCTAAACTTCCCAGTATTAAATACTGGAGATAACACCATCGTGATTGCTGCGGTCGGTACAAATACTACATTTACGGAACTGAACATTCAGGCCAGAAGCCGCTGGAGGTGATTTTGCATGGCTATTAAAAATATATTGAATACCCAAGATGCCTTCACCGGCGAGTTCCCGGCTGCATGGGCTCCCGACGGCCTCTGGCGCTTTAACGAATCAGAGCCGGATGCAGATGATTATCTGGCAGATTCCTCCGGGAAGGATCGCAAGGCTTATATTCATAACTGGAGCGGCACCACCGCTGATATGAAAACAGGCAATTTCGGTCGCTATTTCCAGTTGAACATCAATAATCCTTCTTCAGAGAAAACCTACCTAAAGGTGGAGAACGACGGCAGCATCTTCTCAAGCCTCGGAGAAACCATCGTGATCGGTGGTTGGATGAAGCCTACGACATATTCAGTCGGTAATACCTATACTCCGATTCTGAATACCCGCTATGGCTCCGGACAGCCTATTTTCTATCTGTCGCTGATCAGAGGAAAACCAAGGATCATGCTGTATAACTCCTCCGGCTCTCTGATTCTTGACACATCGGTATCACCTTCGTTCTCTCTGCTAAACGGCTATTGGTATTTTATTGCATGCGTAATTAAGCCAAATGCAAAGACGGCGCAGTATATCCTTGGCGATAAGAGCTCCGGCACGGTTTGGCAGTCAAGTGTGCTGACCTTTACCGGAGAGCTGAATCGTAGCTGTGTGGCAGACCTCATCTGGGGAATGCACGCGGACTCCTACTGGTATGCAGGCGGCTTTGATGACTGGTTCCTCGACTGCGATTCTGATCTTACAGCTGATGACCTCGCAAAATATTTTCTGGAATCACTCTCCGCAAACGGAGCGGATCTGACCGGTGATGTGGACGGCCTGACGACACCGGATGTCGTTACGCTTCGCCCCACTGACTCAGTCTACCCGTCAAACGGCCAGCTCATTACCGCAGCAAGAGATTGTGGCGTAATCGGGAACGGCAGAGTTTCTGTGAAAGCAGATTACTCTCCGGGAGAAACTTCTATCGCACTTGTGGAAACAGCTACCTCAGATGACCTCTCTACTTGGACAGAGTGGCAGGCTGTCGGCGCAAACGGCGAGCTGGAATCTCCTGCAAAGAAATACATCAAATACCGCGTCACACTCGCCACCACGAATACAGCGAGGACGCCTACGCTGACATCTATCAGTCTATACGATAATCCGAAGCCTCTATATACCAAACTTGGATATGCAAGGCCGGTCGTTCTGGACTCGGACGGTAATGCGGAGGCAGTGCTGGATAACGCCTATGACATCATCGTGACCAGTGAGATCAACGGCGTGGATGAACTGGAATTTAAGCTACCGTTTCAGGACAGCAAACGCGCCTATATCGACAACGAAAAAAACGTGCGCATTGTCAGCGACACCTATCGCATCCGCACCATTACGGACGACAAGGAAGAAAGCGGCAAAGCCATCACTATGGTCTATGCGGAGGCAGCATTCTATGATCTTGCCTACTCTGTAAAAAAGGATGAGATCACCTTTAACGCGGACACTGCTGATGTTCCGATTGCTTATGCCCTGCAAGGCACCGACTGGGATGTGGGCACGGTTAATGTCTCTACAAAGCGTACTTGGACTTGTTCTGAGAAAAACGCGCTGGCGATTCTGCGGGCAGTACAGAACATTCACGGCGGCGACCTGATTTTTGATAACGCGAATAGGATCGTGAAGCTCCTGACCTTCTCCGGTGAGGATTCCGGCGTGCTGTTCTGCTATAAGAAAAATATGAAATCCATCCAGCGCGTCATTGATACGACCAACCTGATTACAAGGCTTTATGCCTACGGCAAGGACGGCATGACCTTTGCTTCGATCAATGGCGGCAACGAGTATGTGCAGGACACGACCTACACTTCCGAAATACGAATTGCTACGCTGGATTGCTCGAACTTTACCAATCCGTATCAGATGCTGGAATATGCCAACATGCGTCTTGCGGACTATGCCTCTCCGCGTATCTCATATGTGCTAAAGGCGATGGATCTGTCGGTACTGACCGGCTACGAGCATGAGACTTGGGATCTGGGCGATACTGTTATGGTGAAGGATGACGATCTGAACCTGTCTGTAAAGACCAGAATCGTCCGCAGGGAATACAACCTTCAGGAGCCTTGGAATACGGTGCTGGAGCTTTCCACTACCCTCCGGGAGCTGGGTGATTCCTCCTCACGCTGGGACAGTGCAGCCGATACGCTGGAGTCAACTGATCTGATAGACAGTCAGGAAATGAAGGATCTTGTGCCGTTTAATCACCTGCGTAATTCCAGAGCAGACTCCGGCCTTACCTATTGGCAAAACTCCGGTTTTAACGTAGATGCGGATAATGGTGTATCCGGCACGGCTTCCTTCAAATGCGAAGGTGCTCTGAATACCACGAAGAGCCTCTCGCAAACCATAACACCCGCCAACCGGCAGTGTTATACCTTTTCGGCACAGATTGCCTCAGAAAATCTCGCAAAAGGTACTGGCGGTCAGGTGGGTATTGAGGTGACCTTCGAATACGAAGACGGCACAACAGAAACACGATTTATAGACTTGATTTGAAGGAGGGATCTCTATGGCTTCATTCACACACGTGGCACAGGACATCTCTCCTCAGTATGGCCGCGTAACAAAAATCACCATCCGGGTATGCGTGACTGACTGCACCGGTACTGTATATATCACAGATATGCTCCTGCAGGGCGGCTCCATCGCAACCGGCTGGGTAGGACATGTTTCAGAAATTCAATGGACGGAGGACGGATAAATGCCGGAGTTTACACGCTTTGCAGAGACAATTACAAAGAAACAGGATAAGCGTGTCGTAAACATCACGGTAAAGCCCACTGTCACGGACTGCACCGGTACCGTCTGGTTTACTGACCTCATGCTACAGGAAGGCGACAAAGTTACAGGCTTCGCCATCAACACCGGAACGCTTCTGGAAAAATACGATGGCGATGATGCTACAACCGGAAAAAGGTTTTATAACGGCATCGTCCGCTCTGCTGCGACCTGCATTATCTATAACCTCGGTTCCACTGCTGCCGGTCTTGATTACAAGGTCTATCCGATTCAGGCAATGGCTGCCGGGAGTGTTTCGCTCGCGCTGGGTGAAGGTGCCCATAAAGCAACTTTCAAAGCAGCGGCGGCTGCCGGTGATGAATTTGACCTTTTCGCTTCTACGAGGAAGTGCCTGAAGAACGGTGCTGCAACAGCCAAGGACGGCTTTTTCCAATACTCTGCTGCCGGTGACAGCAAGCACCCAATTACTGTAGAGGATAAAAAGTCTGCCCGCATCTATGTGGAGTTTCAGGAAATGCAGAACGGAGGTGATGCCCTGTGAGCTATGATTATTTGAAAGGCCGCAAGTGCATGGTCTGGACATTCATGGGCAATACCAGAATGTATCAGGCTCTTGCCGCCTATGGAGACCGCCTCTCGCAGGTAGGTCTCTTTTCTTTTAAGGTATCGCGCACCGGTGTCATCACGGAAAGCGGCGTGGCAATTTCCGATATGTTGACCTACATCAACCGATGGCCGCACATCAAATGGCTACTGACGATATCCAACGATGGAACAAACAGTATCTTTGCGGCTCTCCGGGATAACACAAACGGCGCTCAGGATACCTTCCTTTCGGAGATTGTCCGCATTATGGAAAAATATCCGTGGTGCGACGGCATCGATATTGACCTTGAGAAAGGCGATGGTTATTCCACACACGCTGCCTCCACGGCAATGTTTCGGAATATCTATAACACGGTAAAGAGCTATGACAGCAGCAAGCTCATGAACATCTGCCTTCCGGGCATGAATGCCATCAACGGTTCGGTCGGCGGCGAGAACTGGTGCGTTTATGGCGACCTCAACGCTTACTGCGATACAGCAGCCATCATGAGTTATGGTATGGCGTGGGCGGGCTCTGCTCCCGGTGCTGTCTCTCCAAGGGACTGGCTTGAAGGCATTTACGACTATGCTGTCACGGTCATGAACCCGGAGAAGATATTCTTCGGACTTCCCGCATACGGCTGGAACTGGCAGATTTACGATCTTCCCGTAAACCTCGGTAAAACCTATCGCGGCACGTCAAATACCTACTATGCGGCGAAGAACTGGATGACCGGACAATATAACTTCACGGACGATGCTCCTCCGCAGCCCTTCATTCCAATTCTCGCATACTGGGATGACTACGACATGGTGCCTTGGGCGCTGCCACAGGTTTACGACTTCATGGAAGGCAGAGATGCCACAAGCTATGAGTATCCGCTGATGAACGGAACCTATAACAGGCGACACTACCTGACGGCTTACAGCAAAGAGCAACACACTGAGTTTGGCACCATCTATGTGGATGCGAATGGAACGACAAGCTCCTACTCCGGCATTGTATCGTTCGAAAACGGTGTGGCTACGCTGGGCGATGCAGGAGAAGCGACCTACACTTTTACTGTTTCAAGCGCCGGAACCTACGATATTGCGATCCGACTCTGTTATCCCTTCTGGGATAAGAATGGCATCTATGTTTCGATTGATGGCAGTACAACGCATTTTACGGAAAGCAGGCTCTGGTGGCCGTATTGGAGAAGCACCTTCTGGACAACGCTTGCCAGCAATATTTCTCTTTCGTCAGGAAGCCACACCATCAAGATTTCAGTTGATGTAAAAGGCGTGCAGTTTTACGGCTATCGCGTTTGCAGCAGCTTTTCAGAGGCTCCCTCTGCGGGTAGCGCGTCCTTTACGCTCTCTCCACGCCACTTTATCGATGTGGACGGCAACGAGTGCCAGCCGGACAGGGCTTTCAAGCTCACCTGCGAAATGCTGAGACGAAAGCCGGACTCCGCCCTTATCTGGTATGAGGACTTCCGAGATTATGGCGTGCTGCAAACAAACTACTATACGACCCTTTCAGGCTCTTGGACGGTATGGCGCGAGGATGAGTATTCCGAAAGCCGCGTCTACTCCCAGCTTGATGGCTCCGGAAAGCTCGCATGGCGATACGACGGATTTTCCGATATTCACCTGCGGGCAAGACTGGCCTTCCCTGCGACAGGAAGTGGCAGGGCTGGAGTATTCTGCGGTGATATGTTCTGCTGTCTGAATTACAACACGCAGGCCGTTGAATTATATAACGGCAACACGCTCCTTGGCAGCTACAGTCAGACCATAGAACGAACAGCAAACAGTGCCCTTCGAACTGATCCGTCAATGTACACGGTCGAGATGCGTATCCGTGGGAACAAGGTGCGCGTCTATTCCGGTTCTTCCTATACGCTGCGCTTCACGGCAACGGTCAGCGGCTTTTCCGGAGGCTATGCCGGATACCGGTCAGATAACCGAACGGTCTGCGAGTTACTTCGTCTTGGCGATGCGTGGACTTACGAGCCCTACGAGCGCTTTGATGTCACTTTCCCAGACGGAACCATTACACAGTATGGCAGGATCAGCCGGTCGAATGCCACATGGGATACGGAATTTCAGGTGTTTACTCTAACCTCTGATGTTGAGGAAGAAGCGACACGCAGCGAGAGCATTTCACTGGATTATGAGTTCTACCACTCCCACGAACTTTCCCTGACCTGTGGCAACGATTATACGGTGACCATCACCCCGAAGGACATCGATATATGGATAGCGAGGCTTTTCCTCGGAGACGCAGACGGCTTTTCCATCCTCTACTATCAGGACGTGGATTCGCTTGTTTACTGGGCAAATGAAGCGGCCTACCGCTGGGGAGTGAGAGGTTTTGCCATGTGGTCGCTGGGACAAGAGGATATGCGGCTCTGGGAAGCACTGCCAAAGCAGATATAACTTCATACACGGATACAGTTCACAAGGCTGTCTGCAAAATGCAGGCGGCTTTTATTTTGCACAAAGGAGGGATTTTCTCATGAAAGAATTCTGGAACACGATTCAACTTGTATTTGCCGCTGTCGGAGGATGGCTTGGGTATTTCCTTGGTGGCTGCGACGGGCTCTTGATAGCGCTGGTGATCTTTGTGGCCTGTGACTACCTTACCGGCGTCATGTGCGCCATTGCCGACAAAAAGCTGTCCAGCGCCGTGGGCTTCAGGGGCATCTGCCGCAAGGTGCTGATATTCCTGCTGGTGGGCATCGGAAACGTCGTTGATGTTCAGGTGCTCGGACATCCGGGAGTGCTCCGCACGGCGATTATCTTTTTCTACCTGTCCAATGAAGGACTATCTCTGACGGAGAACGCAGCACATCTCGGCCTGCCGGTACCGGAAAAATTAAAGGAGGTCTTGGAACAGCTCCACGACCGTGAAAGCGAGGAGGAAAAATAACATGACGAGAAAAGGAATCGACGTTAGTCATTGGCAGGGAACCATTGACTGGAACAAGGTCAAAAAGGCCGGTATCGAGTTTGCCATCATCAAGGCTGGTGGCTCCGATGCCGGTTTTTATACGGACAGTAGGTGGGAAGCAAATTACAAAGGTGCGAAGGCCGTCGATATACCTATCGGCGCTTACTACTTTGTCGGAAAGGACTGCGTCACCGCTGCCGCCGGGAAAGCAGATGCTGAACGCTTCCTGCGAATTCTGAAGGGCAAGCAGCTGGAATACCCGGTCTATATGGATAACGAAGCGCAGCCTGTTTCTGCTAAGGCAGGTATCACTGAGGCTACCATCGCTTTCTGCGAGACATTGGAAGCAGCCGGATATTTCGTCGGCATTTACGGCTCCGCTGTTTCCGGCTTCAAAGAACGTATGGATGACACGAAGCTCACACCTTACGCCCACTGGGTAGCGCAGTATGCCAGCAAATGCTCCTATAAAGGCGACTACGGCATCTGGCAGTATTCTTCCAAAGGCTCTGTGGATGGTATCAGCGGCAACGTGGATCTGGACTACGGCTATGTGGATTATCCGACCATCATCAAAAATGGCGGCTTTAATGGCTATACAAAGGCTGCGTCTGATGACAACGCGCCTGCTACTCCCGCTCCGGTCACTTCGGCAAAGACCGTGGATGAGCTGGCGCAGGAGGTGCTGGATGGTAAATGGGGAAACGGAACTGACCGCAAGGAACGCCTGACTGTAGCCGGATACGACTATTCTGCCGTTCAGGCCAAGGTCAATGCTCTGGTGAAAAAGCAGGAATCCGCTCCGGTCTATTACACCGTAAAAAGCGGCGATACCCTCTCCGGGATTGCTAAGAAGTACGGCACCACGGTTTCTGCAATCCAGAAGCTCAATCCGACGCTCATCAAAAACGTCAACCTCATTCTGACCGGCTGGAAGATCAGAGTGAAATAACTGAATATCCAATCTGTATGCCTGCGAGTGTTCTTCGGAATGCCCGCAGGTTTTTTTATTTTCCTCCGCTCAAAACTGCAGCTCATCTCCAGTGGAAACTGGAGGTGGATATGTTATGCCAAACGTAAATACGAAAGTTCAATCTGGATATTTCACACAGGAACGGATTCAGGGCGATCTCGACTATCGCCGGGCGCAGGAAATCGCAAAAAAATTGCTTGATGACGGCCTGATCTCTGTGGCTGAATTCAACAAATTAACCGCCATCAATCGAGAAACTTTCTCTCCCTTGTTCGCGGAAATAATGCCGAAAATCTCTTGATATGTAGTCGCTTTAGAGTGATGTATAGACGTACGGAAAGGAGGGACTTCCCTTGAAAAAAGTCACGAAAATCGCGGAAACAGCGAACTCGAAAGTTAAGCTCAAGAAGATCAGGGTAGCTGCCTACTGCCGCATCTCTACGGATTCTGATGCCCAGCTTGAGAGCCTTGATGCACAGAAAACCCACTATGAAAATTACATCACATCGCGTGATGACTGGGAGTTTGCAGGCCTCTACTACGATGAGGGCATTACCGGCACCAAGAAGGACAAGCGTCCGGAGCTGCTCCGACTCATTGATGACTGCAAGGCCGGTAAGGTGGACTTTGTAATCACAAAATCCATCAGCCGCTTTAGCCGGAACACAACAGACTGTTTGGAACTGGTCAGGAAGCTCCAAGCCCTGCACATTCCCATCTATTTCGAGAAGGAAAACATCAACACCGGTTCAATGGAGAGCGAGCTTTTTCTTGCAATCCTCTCCAGCATGGCCGAAGGCGAGTCTGTTTCTATATCAGAAAACAACAAGTGGGCAATCCAGAAACGCTTCGAGAACGGCACCTATAAAGTCAGCTATCCACCCTACGGCTACGATTGGGATGGCGAGCAAATGATCATTAATCCGGAGCAGGCGGCTGTGGTAAAGGAAATCTTCGCAGCGCTGCTCTCCGGAAAAGGCACCCACGCCATTGCCGACGACCTAAACCGGCGTGGCATTCCTACCAAGCGAAACGGACGCTGGACGGCCACAACCATTCGCGGGATGCTTTCCAATGAAAAGTACGTCGGCGACTGCCTTTTCCAGAAAACATACTCGGATTCACGCTTTGTTCGGCACAACAACCACGGCGAGCAGACGCAGTACATGGTCAAGGATCATCACGAGGCAATCATCAGCCGGGAGGATTTTGAAGCCGCTCACGCTTTTATTCGCCAACGAGCTACGGAAAAAGGCGTCGTCAAAGGAAGCGACAAATACCAAAACCGCTACACCTTCTCTGGCAAGATCATCTGCGGCGAGTGCGGCGATACTTTTAAGCGCCGGATTCACAGCTGCATTGGATACAAATACGCTTCGTGGTGCTGCAATACCCATATCAAGGATAAGGATAAATGCCATATGCTTTTTGTAAAAGACGATGATCTGAAGCAGGCTTTTATCACCATGATGAACAAGCTGGTCTACGCACACCGGATCATCCTAAAGCCATATGTGGACGCGCTGAAAAACACATCGTCGGACGACTCGCTTCGGCGCATTCAGGAAATACAGACCTTATTGGCGCAGAATACAGAAAAGCGCGAGACTCTGACAAAGCTCATGACACAGGGCATCATTGACCCGATCCTTTTTAACAAGGAGACGAACGAGCTGCTTTCTCAGGCGGACAGTTTCCGTGATGAGATCAATGCCTTAAAAAACGCTGTTTCCGGAGATGTAACAAAGGTTACCGCAGCCACAGCGCTTCTGCACTTTACAGAAAAAGGCGGGATACCTCAGGAATTCGATGATGGTCTGTTTGAAGAATATGTGAACCGCATCATCGTGCGCTCCAGAAATGAAGTGTGCTTTGAATTGAAATGCGGTCTAAAGCTTCGAGAAAGGATGTGAGAACATGGGACATACACCTTACGGTTACAGCATAGAAAACGGCTGCGCCACGATTAACGAGGACGAGGCTGATAAAATACGAAAGCTCTACGAGAATTACCTCTCCGGAATGGCTCTGGCCAAGGCTGCTGCCGCCGCTGGCATTGAAACCTACCACGGCACGGCAAAGCGCCTGATGGAAAACAGGCACTACCTCGGAGACGATTTTTACCCGGCAATTATCGATCAGGTAACCTTCGATAAAGCTGCTGCAATCCGGCTTGAACGCGCCGGGAAACTGGGCAGGCTGAACAGGAAAAAGAACTCAAAACCTGCAACGCCTCCTACAGGATTTCGTATGGCGGCGGCAGAGCAACACTATGAAGATCCGAGGCTGCAGGCAGAATACCTCTACAGCCTCATTGAAAGCGAGGTAAGCTAATGGGAAATGTTATGGTGATTCCGGCCAGACGACAGGTCGGAAATACGGTAAAACAATCAGATCAGAAAAAGCTCCGTGTTGCAGCCTACTGCCGCGTCAGTACAGATTCCGAAGAACAGGAAACAAGCTACGAGGCTCAGGTCACACACTACACCGAGTACATTCAAAAGAATCCAGAATGGGAGCTTGCGGGCATATTTGCAGACGACGGTATTTCCGGTACCAACACCAAAAAACGTGACGAATTCAACCGAATGATCGACGAGTGCATGGCCGGTAACATCGACATGGTCATCACCAAGTCCATCAGCCGATTTGCCCGAAACACTCTCGACTGCCTCCAATACATCCGACAGCTGAAAGACAAAAACATACCTGTTTATTTTGAGAAGGAAGCCATCAACACGCTGGACGCTAAAGGCGAGGTGCTGATCACGATCATGGCGAGCCTTGCCCAGCAGGAAAGCCAGTCAATGAGCCAGAACATCAAGCTGGGACTTCAATACCGCTACCAGCAAGGTAAGGTGCAAGTCAATCACAATCGCTTCCTCGGATATACCAAAGATGACGACGGGCACCTGATTATTGATCCGGAGCAGGCAGAAATCGTAAAGCGCATCTACCGAGAATACCTCGAAGGCTCCAGTATGGATAAGATTGCAGACGGGCTCATGGCTGACGGCATCCTCACCGGCGCTGGCAAGACAAAATGGCACACCAGCACCATCAACAAAATTCTCCGCAACGAGAAGTACATGGGTGACGCCCTGCTTCAAAAAACCTATACCACAGACTTCTTGACGAAAAAGCGGATCAAGAACAACGGAACCGTTCCTCAATACTACGTCGAGGGCGACCACGAAGCGATCATTCCAAAGGAGCTCTTCATGCAGGTGCAGGCAGAACTTGTCCGCCGACGGGTAGTACACGTCAGCCCGACAGGCAAGAAACGCAGCTTCTCTTGCAATCACTGCTTTGCACAGATGGTTTACTGCGGAGACTGCGGTGAACTTTATCGGCGCGTCCACTGGAATAATCACGGCTGCAAATCCGTCGTCTGGCGCTGCATCAGCCGCTTGGAGCCCACCTCCGCCGAAAAGAACTGTACCAACCGGACGGTTAACGAGCTCCTGCTGCAGGAGGTTACGGTCAAGGCCATCAATCAGATTCTCACCGAGAGAGACGTGTTTCTTAAAACCTTACAGCAAAACATCGCCAAGGCCGTGGTCAACGCTGATACACTCTCGCCGGACGGCATTCAGAATAGGCTCTTGGAACTGCAAAAGGAACTCATCAAGAAGGCGAACAACAAGCAAGACTACGATGCCATCGCCGACGAGATTTTCCGGCTCCGCGACCAGAAGGAGCAGTCCGAGGTCGACAGCCACCACCGGGAAGAAGCTATGAACCGGATCAAGGAGCTGCAGGACTTTATCGCCGGACAGGAAACCGATATCACAGAGTTTGATGAGGCTCTGGTCAAAAAGCTCATCGAGAAGATCACCGTCTTCGCTGACCACTTCACTGTGGAATTCAAGTCCGGGATCACAATCGACATCGAAGCATAAAAAGGCTTCTCGCCGCCGACGTAATTGCCGGTAGTGAGGAGCCTTGGTCTGTCTGAAAAATGGAGGTGGTCATTTCAAAAGTAGTTTTATTACTTGTTCATAATCCTCGTCGATCAGAGTTACAGACTCGCCATTCTCATAGCAGCCCCTGATGTACGCCTGATTATCTTCTCTCAGCTGCTGAACCGTAATATACTCGTCTTCAAACCTTGATTCAATATCAGAAGCGTGTGCTTTTATCTCATCGAAATGTACATCAATGTATTTAGCCGTCATTGCAAGGCATATAAATCGAATGTTTCCCAGATACTTGTCATCAAAATCCTTTCTCCAACCAAATGGAATGTAACATCCTTCTACAATGAGATTCTGATTATTCTCGATTGCTGTTTTTATCATCTCTCGGATAATCGGCCAAAGATAAACTATAAGTTCATCATCGTCCTCCGGCGTAAGATCGGTATTCCCGCTGCGGATCAGTCCCATTTTCAGATGATCGATGGACAGATACGGATAGTTGTATTTTTCGAGCATCTTTTGTGCAAGAAGCGTTTTTCCGGTGTGTGATGCGCCCGTAATCAGTATGATCATAGTTTTGCCTTCAATTCCTCTCTAACCTTTTCCAAATCGCTGCACGTCAGGATAGGAATCAGCTCATTGATTTCTGTGATGCTTTTATCCCACCATTTGAAGCGAAGCATCAGATCGATCAATTCTTCATCAAATCGTTTTCTTATGACCTTTGCCGGATTTCCTGCCACTATGGTATAGGGAGCAATATTACTGCCGACAACACTGTTAGCTCCAATGATTGCTCCGTCCCCTATGTTTACTCCGGGAAGAATTACTGCATTCTGCCCGATCCACACATCGTTGCCAATTACGGTATTACCCTTGAACGGCATATCCGATGCTGAAGGCGCTTCCATATCCCATCCATCCAGCGTATAAAACGGGAATGTGGATACAGCGCTCATCTGGTGATTGGCGTCATTCATGATGAACTCAACGCCCGTTGCAATCTGACAGAACTTCCCGATGATCAGTTTATCCTTGCTCCATGGATAAAAGTTCGTCACATGACTCTCAAATTCCGAATCGGCAATATAGGTAAAGTCTCCGACAGTGATATTCGGATTCTGAATTGTGGGCTTTACATAGATTTCTTTATCATATCCTGCAATCGGATGGATCATATTCGGATCGGGTGCTTTCCCATGTTTCATCTTATCTCCTCCTCTGACATCTATCTCACAGCCACAACTACCCGACATCTAACTTGGCAACTCAACATAGTGACATCTATCGTGGCAACTCAACTCTCACACTTTTTGAGCCGGATTGCCCTTGGATAAGTTACCGAGAAGCGTTTCGTCTGCCAGATACCAAAATTGCCCGATTGCCCGAAAACCGCAGTATTACTGGGCTTTCGAGCCTATTTCCCTTCAACCCTTGACATCAATACTACCGTCTCAACATGTGTCGATAGGGTATTTTAGATGCACTTTCCAGAGTTTTCACTGTACTCTGGGAGTGAAAAATGTTGCACTCCTCTCTGATAAGGCTGCAAAAATTGACATGATGCACTCTCTCCTGCCCCTGCATAGAAAAAGATTGCATTGTATTTTAGATGTAAGCCAGATCAGCTTACGATTGACTCTGCTCTTTCTCTATGGTCCACTACTCATCCCTTGATGATAACTTCTAAGATATTGTACCATAGATTGTTTATTTGGGAAATTACTTCCCGATAAAAATGGGCAGAAGAAAACCTCCAAATCTGTTTTGGACTTGGAGGCTTGATTCCAACCATTTTATTATATAACCGGTTACTTTTCTAATGATTCCAAGCACAATCTATGCAAAAACCATTTCCACCATCATTTCTTAAACTTATACCACACCCACAATCTGGGCAGGTGTCAAAGACATCATCATATCCATCATCTTCTGCCTCTTGTAGAGTCCAATCCGCATCAAATGGATTAATATCCTTGGCACTAATCCTTCTTGGTAATAAAGGATACCAACAATCCAACTCGTTTCCTTTTTCAATCACATTTCCCCACCATAATACTATCGGGCATGTGTTAGATATGTTTAAGTCTGTAGCACAAAACGAACCAAAACCAAGCGAAGGTGTGAGATTATAACCTAATGGATATAGCCCCTTATGCTCCTGTATATTTTGTGTAATCGCAATACCTTTTTTCAGAAATTCTTCCTCTACTATATCCCTGTTTACTAAATTTGAGAATATGCCCGCTGTATATTTGTATCCAGCATTCCGAAAACAATAATATACTTTTTTCCCTTTGATTTCCTCTAACTTTTCCACATATGCACTAATTTCTGGTAACTTAGATAACTTTGATGAGGGCCATAAGCAATCCTGAATTGGCTCATATGAAACTCCATTATCATGCCTTTTAATTTTTTTATTATTACATATCTCACGCCATCTAAGAATATTAATTTTAATGTTCTTAGTTTTACACAACTCTTCTAATATTCTTTTTGAAAAATCCAACCCACTCTGACACGCAATCATATAAATAACATCTATACGAGACCCTTCTGGAATCATTTCTATGCAACGTTTAATATCTTTTCTCAATCTACTTCCAGTGTATAAGCCATCATCTAAATATACATAATATTTTTCACTCATCAGCTTTCCGGTTCTTATGCCACACCCATATTTTTGATTCACTCTATCGTTTAACATCTCAACCAATTGCGACTGACTTTTCCCACTTTCTTGAATATTCCAAAAATATATATCTTTCATGGGTTCTTCATCTGTTGCATTTTCATTTTCCGATTTCAAATAATCCATCATCTTGTCTAAAAATAAATTGATCTTATCCTTTGGGAAATACCATTCTTTCAGTATATGTAAAGTTTCTTCCAGAATTATATTCTGAGTATCTGGACTAAACTGAGAAATCCACTTATGAACATGTTCTTGGTTCATTTCAATTTCAATGGAATCCTGTCTAAAACCTTTAATTATTTCTGCTATTTCTCTTTCCATTATATCTTTTTGCATTTCAGCAACATACCTCTTTCTAATATGTTTGCTTTCCTATTAAATTATTAGAAAAATCAAACAAATTATCATAATGTATTATATCAATATCATCAGCCTTTTTTCGTTCCCGTTTTATAATATATGTCTTATCTCGAAAATCCGTCCTTCTTCCAGCAACTACTACATAATGAAAACGTGACATATCTAAAACATAAAATTCTTCCGGCAAATCAAACGCACTATTTTTATATTTCCGCATAATCTCTCCAAAAGAACTATAATTTGCCGGAAGCCATCTTTTCCAATCTTCCAACTGTGATATTCCATCTCTAAATTCTGCTCCTAGTTGTCCATCTTTTAATGTAATATTCCCGTATGGGCTTTCTAATTCAACAAAAATAAACTCAAAGCCTCCAGAACTCTTTCCCAAGAGAAGATAATCAGCTTTGTACGAACTTCCCAATTGGAATTCTGGGAATAAATATGCTCCATGATTCCCAATATTAATAGATAATCCCCAAATGATAGATCCTATTATATTGTAGTATTCTTTTTCTCTTATGAAATTTAATATACTTCTTTCTGTGCATTCCGTATTATCCAACAAAGAAAGAAATTCTTCATTTGCATACTCTAATCGTTCCACATCTCGTAATTCAGCAACATCTAGATAATTATTGGGAAAAAGCGATTTGCACATTCTTGCAGCTTTAGGATATGCCATAAAATTATTGACTCTTCCGAATCCACTTACCCTCTTTTCCCAAAATTTTCGTCCTGTTATTTCTTCATATTGCTGTTCTTCCGTTTCTGTTAACCCTAAATGGTAATCCCTCTCATATAACATACATTTGTACTATCCTATTCCATTGCAAAATAATTTTTTACTTTATTCTTTTGAACCGTTGCAACAAATGCTTTTTATGCTCATCAGCTATTGTTTTATCATAAATCAACATTTTTCCATCTTTATTAGACATAATTTCTGTTTCATTATTAAAATCCCAAAAAGAATGATTCGCTTGTTTATGTAACAAAACCTTACTTTCACAAAATTCTATTGCAGACGGATGGCAATTAAAAATTGTATAATTAGCACCTCCGGGAGTTAAAAAACTTTTATATTTAATTCCATCTATTCCCGTTTTTCGCAAATGATCCGCTATTATCTGTGTCGCCCGATAAGCATTTTCGCCCCTCACCGGCTGGGTAAAACGGAGCATTAACTGCGAAAAGAATACACCCATGCTCATTCCGTAAAACTCAGTATCTTTTCGCTGAAAAGTCTTTTCGGACTCAAAATCAATAATATATAATGGTTTTAGCACTTTGAACTTTGCAAGAGAAATCAAATCGCCAAACTGTGATTTTATCTCCATACAAGCTGTTTCTGGATTAGAGGCAATATATAAATAAGATGCTCCCGCAATATTATTTCTCCCTTCGCTTCCTATTCCTAAAATAGGTTCTCTTGAATTTATATCATCATACCCCATGAACTTATTATCTTGAGTTTTTCCAATCCCTTTTTTTAAATCATCATCATCCTCTGGATTAATAATTCTTGCTCGATAATATTCTGTCCCCACCTCTAAACATTTTTTAAACTGCGATATCTCTTTATTAAGTACGATATCATCAATAATAGATTGAATTCTTTGAATTTGTTCAATTAAACCTTGTTCTGTTTCTATTGCGTCCATAAATTTATTAAAATTATTTCTTGCATTTACAGACCATCCCCACGCATTCATTGATTCCTTAAAATCTTGCAAGTTATCATCCATATATTTCCCACCTATACATAAAATATTTTTTCTTAACTTTGCCAAACTATTAAACAGAAGCCTTCAAGTCATTAAACTCAAAGGCTTCTCATCTTCATTAAAAATTTTCTTATGCAAGTGCAGGTTCCTTCCCTGCAATAATCGCTTTCACTTCTTCTATATCCTTATCTGTGGCTGAGGCTATCTGCTCTGCTGTAAAACCATTCTTATACATTTTCATAATGAGTCCTGCCTCTCCAATCGCAATACCATCTTCTTTTATTCCCTGACTCAAGTTACACATAACGCTCACATCCTTCCTGAAGTTCTCCTCAATAGGAATATCGTATTCATTTCCAATTATGTTTAGTTTTTCATCTATTGTAAGTTCCTTGGATAACAATGCTCCCAGCAGACGGTGCAGTTCATACGTCTCATCATGTTCCGGCAGATTCTTTGCCAGTCCAAGCATGATGATATTCAGCAGGTCAAGATTTCCCTTCCATTCATAGGAACCAATCAAATCTTCCTTTGTGAGATGCACATGGCTCATGCTGCTCTCTTCCATGTTCATACATACCCAGATTGAATATACACGCTTAATGTCATCGTAGCTGGAATTCTCAAAATCACGTTCTTTTTGTGATGAGATCAGTCTGCTCACATAAAAGATTGCCCGGTTTAAGATTTCATATCCCGTCGGCTCGTCTTTCTGTGCTTCTACATTGATGATAATCTGTGACAATCCATCTTTCATGCGCACATAAAAAACGATATCAAATCTTACCAGACCTTCATTGATCTCTTCATTTTCTGTGTTGAAACCGACCAGTCT
>ERZ780137.198-NODE-198-length-59815-cov-9.311864_pt1 | contig 59815 bp, 32 predicted proteins | sample MGYA00511020_ERZ780137 | MGnify/ENA primary metagenome ERZ780137 (study PRJEB29588, sample SAMEA2157917) | human gut metagenome | biome: human gut; feature: human-associated habitat; material: faeces | place: Denmark | collected 2008/2010 ... | reverse complement strand
TATTGAAAAGAATGAAGATAAAATTCAACGTCTTTATGATCTTGAAGATATTGCTTTTTGCTTATATCAAAATGATACTAATATTGCAAATAAGCGAGCATATCATTATATCAGATGTTGCATCATGGATGAGATTTTTTATAATGAAGCTAAAGATGAACTTGATTTACCTGCTCAAGATGCACGTGAGTATTTGTTCTTAGGTGTTAAGAGTGAAATGTATTATACTGGCTTTAATAAAGAGTGGGATAACATCATTGATAAGCGTCTTTATGATAAGTATGGTAAAGCACATCCGAATATGCATATTACTATGCAACAATGTAAAGATCATCTTGATGTAATTAGAACTTCTCAAAAAACTATTATTGATTCAGATCATGGCGGAGAAAGTGAAAGTGCAAGTGACTAAATTACCTGCATTTATAGCACTTGATACATATATTAAACATTTTGGTGAACCTAACATTGTGTTTCATATAACTGATTTCAATTATCCTTTGTCTTATAACAAACGTTTATCTAAGAATGAACTTCTAGTTTATGAAGGTCTTGGACAAGCATATAAGATTTATCCTGTTAATGAGTTATATGTTAAGGATACTGTTGTTCGTTTTAAAGAGATTGAAGATTATAGTCATTACCAAACTGAATTGAATTTCGATGAATCTGTTTGAAATACAAGCTAATATTGATAGGATATTAGAATATGCTGCCGAGAATGGTGGAGATATAGGAGAAAGTGGTGCTGAGGAACTTGCGATTAGTGAAGAAGAACTCGGTGAGAAACTTTATGCTTATGCTTTTGTTATAGATCGTTATAACACTGATATAGCATTACTTAAACAATATAAACAAGCTCTTGATGATCGTGTTAAACGTACTGAAAAAAAGATTAAACGTCTTAAAGATGTTATGGCTGAATGTGCGTATAAGTATGGTGAACCGGTATTAAAGAAAAATGCTGAAACTGGTATTAAAGAACCTACTGGTAGTATGACTCTTAAATATCCTAATATTACTATTAGTGTTCGTAAAGGTCAGGAAGTTGTTACAGATACGGAAATGTTTAATAGCTTTCTTAATCAAATGTATCAATACTTTGAAAATCCATCTATTGATACAATACCTGCGAACATTGATGCAATTAAAGGTTTTATTGATGTTAAACTTGATAAAGGTTTAAATCTTGATAAAGCTAATAAGATTAAAGCTATTCTCGCTGAACATGGAATTGCTTTTGAAGAAGGTGATTTCAAATTCTATGTTAATAGTACTAATCTTAAAGAAACATTGAATCAATCTCCTGAAGGTCTTGATGCTTGGACGCTTCAAGAAAAGGATATTGTTACAATTAAGAAATAAACTTCTATTGAAACAAAGTATATTATGCCTTTTGTAAATTATCAAAGACGTCCTCTCGTATTTAATGAAATGGGTAAACCTATCAATGATTTAAGTATGGAGGATGCTATTAAAGAAGCAAATCTTGATTATAAAGTAGGTATTAAAGAGACTCGTGTTCGTCTTGAAGATCCTGCTAATCCGGGTAGCTTTCTGTTATATAAAGTTCCTAACAGTTTTGCTACTTATAGAGAAGATACAAATCATGTATTTGGCGCTGTTGGTTCTAAGTACGAAGTTGTACAGAACTCTGTAGCTCTTGATTTTATTAATCAAATATGTGATTACGATAAGAGTGTTCGTATTGAAACTGCTGGTTGTTATAAGAATGGTGCGAGTATGCTTGTAACTGCAAAATTCCCTGATGCTATCACTATTGATAATAAAGATCTTATTGATAAATATCTTTTATTTACCAATAGTCATGATGGTTCTGGATTAATCACGTGTGCTGTTACAAATATTCGTGTTATTTGTAATAATATGCTTAATCAAGCTATTAAAAATGCAACACAACAGTTTTCTTTTAAACATACAAAGAATGTTCACAACGCTATCATGAGTGCTGTGAATAGTATTCGTGCTACGCATATCTATCATGAAGCTATGCAAGAATCTATGCAAGCTCTTAAAGCCATTAATATTAAATCTAATAATATGACTGGCTTTGTGTATAATCTGTTTCTTAATGATGAACAACAAGAACATATGAAGCTTAGAACTAATATCTTTGCTGCTGATAAAGATATTATTTCTACTAAAACTCAAAATAAAGTTAAAGCGGTTCTTGATACTATCGAGAATGGTGTTGGTCAAGAGTTACATCGTGGTACTGTGCTTTGGCTTTATAATGGTGTGAGTTGTTATCTGAATAATGTTGTTGATTATAAGTCTTCTGAAGATCGCTTTGAAGCTCTTACTAAAAAAGGTGCTTATAAACTAAATCAAAAGGCTTATGATCTTGCCTTAACGGCACTAAGAGCTGCATAATGGAAGAAACTAAAACACATACGTGTTATATTGAAGTTGATGGGAATGTAATTACTCGTGATGCAAATGGAACTCTTATTCAAGAATTTACTGGTAATTGGTCTGTTTTGCATAAGGTGTATAGATTTGCTACTATGACCGCTTCTGAAAAACAAAAGTATAAGCGTCTATCTCCTAATCTTTATATTGGTAGTATTAAGTATGTTATGAGACATCCGGGTACTAACAATAGTTTTGTTGTTACTTCTACTCAAATTAAGAAGATTCTACCTTTCATTGTTAATGTGAATAAAGTTAGCTTTGGTGGACTGAGTGAATGTGGTGAAAGTAAGGGATACTATTAATACTTCTAAGCATAGTGCTGTTACAAGTGCTATGCTTAGTTCCGCTCCTGACCACACCATGTTCCCTACTGGGGTCTGGAAAGTGTTACTAATGCTACTATGATTATCATTAAATTGCATCGTTATCATAAGCCGTGATAATAATGCAAATGTTTGATAATGATAACTTCAATAGAGCCTCATAGAGACACTTTCTTTTATGATATGAACTAGTTATCGTCTGCCAATAGATAATCAATATATGAAGCCCGCAGGTGGCAAAAATGGCATTGTGGAGCATTGCAGACCCCGGTAGAGGGATAGATGTGGAACGGGGCGGAGCGTTTGCAATGACACGAGTAGGAGCATGAGTAGTATAGATACAAGAAGAGAGAGGACTGACAGTATTATCTGAAAGCCCTCTCTCATTTTTTTAGTCCAACAGCAAGTCCTTACTTATTTGCCTCAACGATCAACTGCAATATCGGATTCTGTTGCATATAATATGTATTGTTTTTCGGAAGATAAAGAAGCTTATTTTGTTGATTAATAAGCGGAATAGATTTCTTAAGAGCAATCCAACGTTTATCTTCACCTTTATAAACACCTCTATCATACATCATTTCTTCATCTTCAACGATAAATGGAGCGATAAGAGTCCAATAAAGAAGTCTAGTAACATTAGTTATACTAGTCTCAAAAGGAATAGGAGCTTCCATAGTACGTTTATAGAATGAATAAAGACCCATAGGAGAAGTTTCATAAAGCTCTGTTTGAACACCATAGATCGTATAAGAAGCTAGAGCAAACAGAAGACTTTCGTCTAATTCATCGTCATCATCAGATGCTGCATACATAGCACCTGCCATAATACTAAGACCTGCAAAAGTTGCAAGATTAAACATAGCTCTTCTAATATTAGCTTTTTGATTTTGAGGAAGAGTATTATATCTAAAGTTAATATCTTTAAACCAATACATAAGACCAATAAAACCATTGAAAACAGCTTTAGCTTTAACAGCAAAGTCTATATCTTCTTCATTTTCCGCAGCTTTATCAATAGTTTCTCTAAATCTATTACGCATATTAGCACTTATAAACTGTAGCATATCAGTATAAGCACCACTACGATAAGATTCAAGTCTCTCATCATATATGATTTTACCAACACGTTTACCCCAATAGCGAATGAAGTTAGGACGAAGCCATTTACGGAATTGAAGTATCACCTCCCCCCACATCTTACCAGATAGCATAGATTTATCGAAAGTATTGTAAATACCATGCAAGCTATGATTAACACCTTTAACTTTACCTAAGAACTTAGCAAAATCCTCAAGAGTTATATTACTTCCAGTTTTAATTGAAGCGATACCATCTTTGAGTTCAAAAGCATCATATATAACTTGATTCTTTTCAAACTCAACTCTAGCATTCTTAAGACCTTCTTTATAAGCCTTAGCGTAATTAGATTTCCATTCGTTAGTAAAGTTATTAGCACGATAAGCAATAAATCGAGAAAGATAATCTATAAATTCAACGTTATTACCTTTAACAGATTCTTGTTTATCTTTATATGCTTTATACTTAGTATAAGTTTCATCATCAACCATATCTCTAAAGAGACGTTCTCTAAGTGAGAATACGAATTGATCATAATTCATAATAGTACCTGCAACAATGCGATGAGTTTGCATAGCTGACAAGAAAGTAGCGAATTGCAAATAATGCTCACCAATAGTATTAGGAGCAAACATCACATTATCCCATTTAGACATACCAAGAGAAACAATATTAGTCTTAGTATCTACTCCAGCTTCAATATGATCTTCAAAAATATTACCAGCTAACTTCATTAAAGCTGCATCAAGATTATTACAAGTATATTCACCAAGTGATGCCCATAATGATGGAAGAGCTTTAATATACATTTCATGAGCTTTAAGAAGTGTAGCTTGTGTTGTAAATTCACCTCCGGTAGCTTCACTGACAATGTTTATATGACCAGTACCAATATTCTTCAAAGCAGCAGTTAAGTTCATCCACATAAGTGATTTACTATTAACAGTATGAAGAACATTTAAAATCTGATCAGCAGCACTATTTATACGATTCTTACCTTCAAAAGCATCATAGAATTTCTTAAATCTATCAAATGCTTCTGTTTCTTTACCTTTACGAGAAACAACTTCAGTTTTATGAGTATAAAGAGATAGAATCTTATTAATAACATTCTTACTCTTAACACCATATTCACGAGCTTGGAACTCAGGCATAGCAAGAATAGTTTGCAGAAGATTAAGTTCAGGCTCAAAGTCACGATTAACTTTGATGCGTTTAAGTTGATTAATATAATTAAGAGTAACGTTCATAGGGTCAAAGTTCATACGATCTCTAACATCACCTAATTGTTTATCAGATAACTCTTTATTATATTCAATAATATCTGCAATAGAAGTAATAGGTTTATAATAACCTCTATGTTTAGCTATTTTATTAGCTTTTTCAATTAGAGCATCATAAACTTCTTTATTTGTAATATCGTAGAGATCATACTTAATACGACCTATAACTTCTGGACGGTTAAGTGCAGTAGCTTTAAGATAATATTGAGTCTCTCCACTAAGTGTATTTTTATAATCATCTTCTTGCAACTCATGATAACCAACAAGTTGTTTAAGAGCATTAACATGATTAGCAGATATGAAAGTCGGGAAGAAACTAGCAGATCTAACAGTGTTAGGCATTGCAACATCATTAAGCTCTGCAAATAGTTCTTGCATTTCAACCATCATATCAATATCAGAATGAGTAAGTTTACTAAACTTAGCGTCTCTATAATCAGTTTTCGCAGTTTGAATTTGAAGAAGAACTCGATTAGTAGTTTGACCTCTAACACTAAGTTTAATATTATTAGCTTCAGCAAATTTCTTACGAATCTTAGATTTATAGACACGTTCAATTAGCTTAGTATAATAATATGCTTCTTCAGCACTAAGATTAGGAAAATACTTCTTAGGATTACTATATACATCTTCAAGATCAAGTTCAAGTCTACCTTTAATAATTTTGGCAGGCATTGAAACATTCATAGTAGAATATATAGTTTTACCTACAGCACGAACTCTTTTCTTATGTTCTTTCTCAAGTTTAGCAAGAGCATCTTGAGCTTTCTTAACTGTAGCAAAATCATCAGATTCTAACAAAGGTTCTAACTCAGATCTTCTCTTAATATAATCATCGTATTCACGAGCTTTACCAATTTGATAATCGTAATTAGCTTTAGTCATATCAAATGGTGTAGCAAGTTGACAATTAGCTTCGTTAATAAATCTAGCTCTGAAGTCATTAGAACGAGATTGAGAGAAAGTCATATCAGGTTTACCATTAGATTTCTCTTTATAGAATCTATCATACTTCTTAAATAATGCGAATGTACGCTTATTATTATTGAAAGCAAATTCAGTAGCATTAAGAGTATGGAACTCATATTGAGAAAGAACTGTATCAATGATTGGAATACCACTTTGAGCAGCAGAATCTAACCATTTAATAACAGTAGATAAATCAAGATTATCACCAAGCATACGACGAATATTCTCTTGAATATCTCTTTCATTTATAGTATAAACACCAATTTCATCAGCATTAAAACCATTCTCAACAAGCTTATCTTGAATATACTTAAACTTAGTATTGAAAGCAGGATTATGACTTCTTTGATTGATTAAGAAACCAAAGTAAATCTTAGAAGCATCAACAACTTTACGTTTAAGAGGAATAATCTCAGCATATAAACCTTTAAGATTAAGAAGAGCTTCATTAAATTCTGCAACACTATCTTTAGTATTCTGAGAAGCATTTTCAAAACTAGCTTCATCAATAGGATCTAGATCTTCAATATAAGCTTGAGACTTTATAAGACTACTAAGTTTATTTAGATCAGTAACCCATTGTTTACGATCAGCAATAGTACCTTTAGTCCAAAGCTTAAATATAGTATCAGTATCCATTGGCATTTGAATAGCTTTAATCATATCTTTAACATTTTCTAGTATATTAGCATTATACTTAAATGTTTCAACATAATTAGGAAGACTATTCATATCTCTACCAAGTCTAGCAATTTCACTTTGAGCTTTAGCATCAAGTTTATCAAGATTAGTATTAAGTTCACCCATGAGATTCATTTCATCTCTAAGAAGCTTAGTATTACTAATAGCAGTCTTTTCAACTTCATAAAGAGTATTAATAAATTCAAGGTTTGACATACTAATTCCAGTATTATCATCAGCTATGAACTCTGTATCTAAGACTTTAGAGAACTTAGGAGTTGAGCTATTAATAGTATGAACAGTAGTATTAAGATCCTTTTTAATACCAATGTAATCAACTATAATATCATTGATACCATCAGCTTGAATTGCACTAACGTTAGTTGGATTTAGCCTTTGAATAAGCCTGTCTAAGCCCTTAAAAAGTTGTCCTTGTATTGTTAGTCGTTTCAATTGAGAAAGCGTCTCTCCGTTGCCGACAAGTGCCAAATTTTGGATTTCCGAGGGTAGTGTATCGGTATCGAAAGTGTCATTGATAGCTGCCTGCAATGGGATAGTAGTAATAGCAGAAGTATCAATAAGACCTCTATATGTATCAGATTCATTACCAATATAAATTGTATAATCAGCGTTACTTGTAGCAGCATCTATAGCTGATGTAAGACTGTTATGAGTTTCTATATTAGTAACAGATGAATCAAATCTACGATAGAACTTACTTAAAATGGTAGCAAGTTTCTCGTATATTTCTTGAGCTTCAATGTTATATTTATAATAATCATTAGCTGTAGTAAGATATTCAGATTTAAACGTTTTATTAATAGGATAATAGAACGTACAATCATTAATATCAAAACGCTTATAAAGCATACCTTCAGGTAACTGAGCTTTGTAAGTCTTCTTAAGACCAGTAAGTTCTTTATCAATTACCTTTTCACGAGTCTTAAGATATATATCATCAGCATAACTAGAATTGTTTACATATCTAGTAGGTTCAAAGATCATTTGACCAATGATATTCCAAATATCATTATGCTTAACACCAATAGCATTTTTAATAACACTATTAAGAGCATCTTCTATATATTTACGAGTCTCAGGATCAACATCTTTATGCCATTCGTTAGCTACTGCACCTTTAAGATCAAATACAGCTTTCGAGAAATTACTCTTAGTAATCTTAGTAAAAGTAGGAGTTTGATCTTTAACTTTACTTTTCTTACCATTAGTATCATAAACATATTCAGGTTTCATATATTTAACAATACGAGTATTCTCTGAATTAGCACGAACAAAAGCTTCGATGAAAACATCAAGTTCTTCGTTAGTTCTAAGAAGAATATTATCTTTATTTGCTTGACTAGCATAAAGAGCTTCAGCATAGTTATAAAGAGCAGCATTTTCTGAACGGAAGTTACTACCACCATCAGTAATACCTTGTTCTCTCATAGCTAATCTAATATCTCTATCACTAGTACCGTCGATAGATTCAAAACTAAGAGAATCAAATTGATCTCCCCATGAAGTCTTATAAGCACTTACATAGTTACCGTCTTTAGTCTTGAACTTACCATAAAGATCAATAGGAATATACTTAGAAAGATTACGACCAAAATCAAGTTTATTAACCCAAAATGCGTATTTAACTAAATTTTCACCAAGAATACGACAATACTCATCAGGACTATTAATAAGCTGAAAGAATGTATCTCTAGTAAAATCAACATCATCACTTTCCTTAGTTGAAATAGAAATATATCCAGTTCTTACAATTGTACTCTCCATAGTATTAGGAGAAAGCAATGAAAGAATATGATTAGGATTAAGTCTAAGATTACCTTTAGTAACATATTGACCATTTACAGCAACATATCTACCATCAGTAAGTGTATTCTTAATCATAGCTAGTTGAATACCAACAGGTAATTCTTTAAACATAGCTATTTTTTCATCATGAGTATAATTTCTACTTTCAAGTTCATTGTACCAATTTTTAAGATTGACATTAGTAAGAGCTAAATCAACAGCACCTTTGAATTTAAATTCATTAGTTTGTTCGTCTTTAACAATATTAACACATCCTAATAACTTAGCACGTTCAGCAAGAAGTGTTTCCGGACTTTTACTGTCATCATTAAAGAAAGGCATTTGTCTAACTTTATCAATAATAGCATAATTAACCAGAGCTTCTCTAAGTTCAGGATTATTAATCTGTTTAAGCTTAGCCATACAATAATTAATCTTATCTTTGAAAGCAGGATTCTCACTAATGAAGAGATCATGAAACATATTAACAGAAATCTCATTAGTAGAATATAATTGTTGTTGAAGAATAGGATAAGCACTATCTTCAATTTCCCAATTAGTATTAACAACTGACGGAAATATAGCTTCAATCATTGATTTATCACCAATTCTAAAAGGGGATTTAGGTTTATCAAGCTGAATTACTTTACCATCAGAATCCTTATTTTCAAGAAGATAATCATTAGCTTTAAGCAACCAATTATCAATGACTTCACCTTTATCAGTAATTGCATTTACACTATAGTATTTATAGAGTAATTCATTGCGCATACTTTCAGGAATATCTGCATCTTTAGCATTCTGAATAAGAGTATTAACATTATGCTCAAGCATTGCAATAGATTCAAAGAGTTTATTACTTTCAGAAGTTTTAGGACCAGCACCTTTCTTTTCAGTAATAAGACATCCTTGTGCACGTTTCATAGCATTTACAGCTTTATCAACGTACATATAGTAATCTAAAACTTCAAGTTGTCGATTAAGATAATTAGCATAAGCTTCAAAATCTTCAACTGTATGTTTATAGTTTTGACCTTCTTTAAATAGAGAATCAAGTTCAGTAATAGTTTTAGCTTTATTCTGAATCTTACTATCTACTTCGTATGCAGTAACACCAACTTCATTTGCAAGAGCTTCAATAAATCTAGCCATAGCATGAGTTTGTTTCATGTTTATTGTATGACCATGTTCGTGAGCTTTCGCAATCGTCATATTACTAAGATCTTCTTGTGCAAGATATTTACTAAGTTTAGTAATAACATCTTTAAGACCTACATTATCTTGTGTAGTTTCAAAATAACTCTTAGCAAAAGCTTTAAGACTATTACCTTTATCAGCAAGAAGTTTACTCATAGTAGCAACAGTGTCAATCATATAATCACTGCGTACATTATGGAAACTAACATTAGTAAAGTTATTAGAATTTTCAATAGACTTAATTGAAATATTCGTAACAAAATCAGTAATGATTTGCTGAGATTCAATAAGAGCAGAATAGATATATCTATTAGTACCTTCAACTTTAGCATTGCCAGCATTAAGATTAGCATTCCAACTTATAGGGAATGAAGCAAGTAAAGCGGTATTACCAATAGTATATGTATTCATGTTAAACCAAAGATTATCTTTAACAGCATCAAGAATATGAGATGTTAATTCAGAACGCTGTGCAGATATAGGCTCACCATTTATATCAGTCCAAGTACCATAATCATTATTATAAAGAGAACGACACCAAACTGTAACACTATTGGAAGCTACATCTACTTGAACACTATGTTCACCATTAGACAATCTTTCATCTTTAAAGCATTTAAGAATTTGCTTTCTAGCCCATTCAGCTTTATTAGGAATATCTTCATTATAACCTTTAATATCACTGAAATTAAGTCTAATAGGAATAGCAAATTCATCAGACAACATAGTCTGTGTAAATCCCATTATAGATAGAGCATTATCCGCTGCAATGGATTGACCTTTAAGAACTGCAATATTATTATTAATATTACGAATCTTAATCTGATCAATAAGAAAATGCTGATTCATCATAGAGTTATCATAACCAGAAATTCTATTTATATAAGCAGCAGCAGCTTTACTATGATCAAACTCATTGGGTTTCTCTTTATTAAGAGTATTCTTAATATCAGAGTGAATACCAATCCAAGTATCAATTATAGCATTATCCTTAGCAGCTCTAGGCATACGACGATATTCATTAAGACTATTCCATTTTGGAGTAACAGTTTCTTTAATGAATTTCTCGTATTTAGCATCATAATCACTCTTAGCTTTTTTAAGTTTAGAGTAAATACTAGCCTTAGTATCATATAATACTTTAAGGTCTGCATCAGATATAGCCGGATTCATATTTGCAGCATTATAAGCTTCAATCTCGGCAGACTTCAATTCCATAGCTTTAGCAAGTGCATTACGCTCGGATACATTCTTAGAGTAGAAGCGTTGTTGCTGTAGATTCTTATATTCTTGTTTTAAGCGTCTTATAACAGAATCGTCAATACTAGCTTGTGCATTGATTTTAGCATTAATATCTGCAAGTTTATTAACTAATGGAATCTTTTCTTTCAGATATGCATTTTTAAGTGCATCTTTAGTTTTACTAAAGTAAACATCAGAAACATATTCCAAAGATTGACGTTTATAAGTATTACTATCATTTTTAGTATATTCAACATATTGCCCATCAATAACGTCAAATTCTTTCATAGATAAGTAAATACTATCAATATCATAGTCCCAACCAGTACGAGTAACAAGATGTTCAGGAACTATAGCTTGACTAGCACCATTATTCAGAACTCCTACAACTTTAGCAATGAACATAGATTGATGACCCTCAGTAGGAATACGAATACCAAACATCGTTCTAAGATTCTCTGGAACACTATTCAAATCAAGATTACCATTAGCATCTAATTTAAATCGAGAATCCCAATTATTAAGTATAATCTCAGCAGGATGAAAGACTTTAGTACCATCAGCTTTAGTTTCCCAATATTCACTTTGAAGTTTAAAGTCAGCATTTTTCTTAATTATAGGCGTACCGTTAGCATCTCTTTTAATCGTACCATCTTCATTAAGTTCCGCCCGAGATTGCCAATAATCATCAGAGAACTTAATTTGACCTTCAAGATACATACGTTGAACATTAGCTTGAGTTCCTTCAACAATCCCTTTTTTGTCCAACGTAACAGCAGCGGGTTGTAAGAAAGTATCAGGTTGAATAGTAACGTGAGCACCTTTAAGTTTAAGATTAGTAACACGACGTGTAATACGAGCTAATAGAACTGATTCAATACGACTCTTAATCGTAGGATGATAAAAAGGTATAAAAGGTTTACCATTAACAACAACAGTAGCTTTTATGAAATTTCTATCAATTTCAGTTTCATTAAAATATCTACGAAGATCTGCAAGAACTAAATCAAGATCAACACCGATAACATTTCTGAGACCACCGTCAGTTTCAATTGAAGTATATTTAATATTACCGTCATTAGTAATAGCACCCCAATCAGCCAACAAACGATACATCTCATCATTTGCGTTAGCAGAAAGTAACATCTGATAATACTCAAAAGCTCCTGAACCATCATAAGAATAATCTCCAGTTTTACCTTTACGAACAGTACTACCTATAGTATAATCTCCATTAAATACAAGGTTATCAAGAATACGCTTTTGAAGCTGAGTACCAATCTTATTCTCTTCATCCATAAGATGCGAAGGAACTTGTTGTTGAATATAGAGGTTACTATGACTAAGAGTGTGTTTAAAATCTTCAACACCTTTAGGATAACCTTTTAATTCAAGACGTTTGGTAGCTTCATTATACTGAATATTAAGAGTAGCTTTTGTACCATTAGTATAAGTGTATTTACCATTTGCATCTAAAATAGGGAAACCTTTAGAATCAACTGCAATATCTCTAGATATATCAAAGAGTTGAACTTTAGGCATACCACCAACTTTATGACCAGATTCAAAGTTAATAGAATCAATACCTTCTTGTTTCATCCAATCATAAAGAGTTTCATAACCAGTACCTTTGTACATACGTTTGAATATAACAAGGGTACTATTCTTATCTTGATGCGAAAACACAATATCAGTATTAAATCTATTATTAAGCGTAGACTTACCACGTTTATAGAAGTAATACTTTAACTGTTCAACAATACGTGCATAATCACTAGGACTAATAGGTGTATCCTCATCAGCAACAATATCAGCTAAAGTTCTACCAGAAGGTAAAGTAAAACTATCATAATCACCCATAGCTTTGAAACGTCTAATACACTCATCTTGTGTAATAACATTGAAAGCATCGACAGTTGTAATAGTCTTAGAACCAAAGCGTCTATTAAGTTCATCAGAAGTTGCTTTATCATTTGCAAATGGTTCAAGCATCTTCTGTAACATATTGTCTTTAAGATTAACATCAGATACAACAATCTGTGTATATGTAGTATTAGAACGAGTAGTAGAACCCGGTCTTACACCTTGAGATGCACGCTTAGCCCAATCAAGAGCATTCTTAAATTCAAAAGTATAACCAGTGAATATCTCTTGAATAGCTATATCAGCTACGTAATGATTACAAAGAAGATTAGAAACAACATAACCCCAATAACGATCATTTTTATAATCTTCAGGAAGCGTTTCATTAAGAGCTTTAAGTTGATTCTTATATGTAAGAGTCGATTGAATATTATCTCTAACAGGAGCTAGATAATCAAAAGCATCTTGAAGATGACTATTGATTCTATCAACAAACATTCGCATATAAGCATTATCAATAACATCGCCGTAAGCAGTATTGAAATCTTCACCACAAATCATGAATGGTTCGAATTTACCGAATGAACTTGCGGCATTAGGATGAAGCTCATTAAAAGCGTCTTCGATATAATCTATAATACTTCTTACAGTAGTATTACCGTTAGCATCAGTATATCTAAAATTAAGATTACCAAACTTAAAGATATTACCTGTAGGCTTACCGTTTTTAAGAAGAGCTTTACCATCCCAAAATATAGGAGCTTGAAGACCTTCAAATATATCTTTATCAAAAGAACGACTTTCATAGAAATCTCTAAAAGCAGCTTCTGCATCACCATTATGATCACTAATCATTCTACTACGCTCATCTGAATCTAAAGAATTAAATTCTTGACGAACATCATCTTCAGGTCTAAGAAATTCTTTCTTAATAGAAAGAGTTTGAGTATTAGCATTATAATCAAATAGCAGACGTCTAGCTTCAAGCATCATTTCCATTTCAGTACGGAAAGTATCTTTCACACGTTGAAATAGATAATTAGATTCAAGATCGTTAGTACGAGCTATTCGATAATTAACGAAAGTACCATCAGTATTTATAAGTTTAAACGGAAGACTTCTTTTAGTGGCATTAGGTTCAGTGAGAGTATTTCCAGTTACAAACTCATATATACGAGAAGCATCAGCAGAAGGTAATGAATAACGACCTTGGAATTGACGAAGAATAACATCACGTGTCCAAATGTAATCGTGCATATCAACATAAGGAGTTCCAATACCTTGATCACGATTAGACATACCATTAAATCGAGCATATTGAAAAGCTTTAACAGCTTCAACATTAACAGGATTTACTGGATCAAGAATACGATAACCGTTTTCGTCAAGTATAGCATTATCATTTTCATCTTTTCTAAAATTAAAGAAACCCTTACCATCACCGCCCATACCATTACCAAGATTCCAAATAAGAGGATGATATTTAGTACCTTTAGATTTTAAGAAATCATTGAAACGATATTTCATAAGTTCTACATTAACTTCACCGATACGATTAACAATACCTTGAAGCATTGACGTAATATGATTATAGAACTCAGGAGTATATTCTTGTTCACCTTGAACATTGATATAAGATAAATCAACTTTAATAGCCGGATCACAACTACCCACAGTTGCAAGAATATTAATACGACCACGCATATCATCTACAACAGAATCAATTTCATCTCCTGCTTTGAAACCTTCATAAAACAATCTTTTTATTCTACGTGATTGACGATCTTTAGCTTTTTCACTTTGTTTATCAGTAACATTAGCTTTAATTTGATTAAGAATCTTATCAAATACACCATCAATATTAACAAGTTCAGTCTCAATTTTCTGATATACAAGTTTATTAACTTTATTATCATCATTTCCGTCATGATATAAAGCTTTAATTACATCAAAAGGAACACTAAATTTAATAGATAAATAATTAAATATAGTATTAGGAGACCAATTGATACCAACATTGTTAGATTTATACAGTAAAGTATTTACTTTATCAGTAATAGATTTACCTGTTTTATATATAGCATTAATATCATACTGAACAGCAGCTCGACTACCAACATATTGAAACTTATTACTAAGAATACTACGATATTGATTGTAGATATTAGTAGTAGCAAATGACTGACGATTACTTTCTTTAACAGAATAAGCAAGACTATAATCGTTTTCTGACATATTATAACTCATAGTTTCACTTTGAGTAACAACAGTTGTAGCCATATCAACAGATGCCATATACATATTATAGAATATTTCTTTACGTTCAATAGTACTAGCATCATCATTAGGAAGAATCTCAATTTGATCAATAATAGGTTGAAGTTGACCATTATAAACAGATTCAGAAGTAACTTTAAGACTATTTATAAGTTCTTCTTTATTAGCTGCATAACGAGTAGCATCAATCAAAGAGTTCCAAAGAACATTAATATCAAATGGCATTGCTAAACCATATTTATTATAATATGAAGCAGTACCATTAAATTGAGAATCTTCAAGTGTAGCAAACAGATTACTTTGATTATTATAAATCATTTCTGTAAGCATACGTTTAAATCGAGAAGAAGCAGTATTCTTACGATCAACTTTAAATTGAAGAGACCTATTCCAAGACTTATTGATATTTTGCTCATCAGTCATAGAAACACCATTAATCTCTCCCATAGTCATGTGGTCTTCAACATCGAAGTCATTAATATCAGCCATAAATTCAGCTTTATAATAATTAATGAAACTCTGCCAAATACCTTGATCATCAAGATTATCAAGTTGATCAGCAAGTTTAAGAAGATTATTCATTTTACTTTCATAACTGATAAGAAGAGGATCGTTATCTATAATTTCATCAGCAACTCCAGCAGCTTCAAGTTCATCGAGACGATTATTATATTGAGCTGCAAATCCTAAATAACCAACGTCAGGATTATCATTTTGAGCATACTGACGCAATACAGTAGCAATTAAAGAACGAATTGTAACACCATTCTTAAAATCTTTATAAGTAAGATTCTTGAATTGAGGTTCAAGTCTAAAAGCAATAGCAGCAAAGATACGATTTAAATACATTTGCTCACTATCAGCAATAAAAGGATAATCATTATCATATAGAACTTGTGCTTTCTTAGCAGGTGTATGAGTATGAAATGACTTTATTTCCGGCTCTCCCTGCTCATTTAATGGCACGGTAATACTTTTGGTCAAGCGGTCTATATTATTGCCATAGACGCTCTGAAAAGTGGCAAATTGAGCGTCTGTCAGTCCTGCATTTTGGATGGCACGAAGCAAAACCCAGTCCCCATACTCGGATGTAAACGAAGTAGATTTAAGAGCATCGTAATCAGCTTTAGCAATAGCACGTGCTTTAACAGGATCATTAGGATAGAGCCTTTTAGCCCTATCCCATAGATCTTGAAAACACTTACTATCAGTATAGCTATCACCGACTTTAATCTGAGGGATAATATTACAATCTAAACCCATAGTAGAAGTTTTATACGTTTAACAAATACGTTTATTAGTTTCATCTAAGTTACTATTTTTATTCAAGCTATCAACCGAATCATGTAAATATTTTACAGCTTCGAGAACTTGTGCAGCTTTGATATTACTATTGGAACTAGTACCAAGTCTAGCCCTACGACGAGGAGTAGTTTGCGTAGGAGATTCAGCTGTAGCATTTGCATCACCATTCGCAGCTGTATTAACAGCATTTTGAACTTCTGTAGTCGTAGATTCAACAGTAGATGTAGCAGACGTTCCGCTCCCTTCCACAGCTCCTTCTCTACCGGGGGCTGAAGAGTTCGTCCGAATACCATAAGTAATACCATCAGGTTCCATATCTCTAAAGTCTTTATTATAGATTCTATTAAGAACATCATTAAAACGTTCCATAAGAGAATCAGTTTTAACTTCAGTATCTTTGAAACCAAAGATCTTCTCAAATATATTAAGAAGAACTCTTTTAAACTTCTCCCAAAACGTAGGAGTTTCAAGATTTTCAGAACCTTCAACACGTTCAGTAGTAGAATGAAGTTCATTAAGAAGTCTAAATATACGAGGATCGGTTAAAGCATACGTCACAATTTCAGAGATAGCATCTTTACCATTAATAACATTCTTAGTACCTTTAGCACGATCTTTAAGTTTAGTATCAATAGATTCAGATATACTAGAGATTTCTTGACTAACAATTTCAATAAATCTATTAGCAATACCTTTATCACTAAGCATATCCTTTAAGAATCTCTCACGATCATTTAAATCAGTTTTACCTGCAAGTTCAGCACGAGCATTTATAACAGCTTGATTAAAATCAGCAAACCATTCTTGCCATTCTTTATTATTATAATCAATAAGAGCTTCACGTTTAGCAAGTAATTCAGGGTTATTAATATCTCGATGAGTAGCATTAAAGAATTTCATAATATAAGTATGAATCATCTCATGAGCTAGAGTACGAGTTAAATAACCTTGATGTTCCTTACGATTAGCATGATCATAATTGTAGTTAATATCAATCCTAAATTGATTACGATAAAAACCATCATCAGCAATCTTAACAGGATCAGTATAACCTTCGCTTTCAATATTAATCTTAGCTTCACTTACATTATGCTTAATATAAACTGGATTAATACCAGCTTCATATTCAAGTATATTAGCAAGTTTAGAGATACTAGACCAATCTTCTTTATAACGATCAGCATCTTGAACTGTTTTAAGTAATTCAACGGGATCATAGAAACGTTGAGGAACATCAGTTTTAGTATCAAATGCTTTAGTTGCAATAGAAAACTTAATAGGAGCATTTCCAGCAATAGTAACATTACTTACAACATTTCCATATCTATCTTTAACTGAAGCTACATCTGAATATCTAGCATTAGTTGCCATATAATAATCATATATATCTTCATAACGTTCACCTGTAACGGGATCTGTATATCCAGTAGTATAAGAACTACCAGTAGAATCTTTAGCTACAGCAACTCCATCTTTAAGACCGAATTGACGAACTAGATTAGGAATTATACTATTAAGTTTATTATTAAACTTTTGAACATCAGCAGGAGTATCTAAGTAATAAACAGTATGCGGATAACTAGGATGATTTAAAGCACCATTATAATTAGCAACATCAAGTTTATTACTAGAAGTATAATGAATAACAGCGTCACGTCCGTCAATAGTGGTTTGAATAAACTTATGATAAGCTTCTTTGCCTTTACCATCACCAAGAACAGCTTTGAGCATTACATAACGTTTACTACCGTCACCATTGTTACCAGATTGAAAATAAATATCATCTTGAACAGCACTACTACGTTCATTACATATAATAATATTTTGAAGTCTATTAGAAATATCAAGTCTAGCTTCGGTTATATTACCGGTATTAAGAGCAAGAATTTCTTTAATAGCATCACCAATATATTTTGTATATTTACCTAATTTACTAATACGAGCTTCTTCTGTTTCATCAGTGATAGAACCCATAATAGTATTAGGATATATAGGGAATACAGTATTAAGTGAATCAGTTTGAGGTATAACAACTACTTCATGACGTCTATTACCAATAAAAGTATCAGCTACATGAGGTGTTGCAAATTTATCTATATTTTGAACAATACCACCAGTTTTAGGATCTCTACCAATACCATTCTCATCAATATATAGAATTTGAACTCTAGGCTTACCTTTAGAATCAAGAACATCTTTAGTAGGTTTAATAGAATCTAATAAAGAATTACGATGATGCATAATAGGTAATCCATGTTTAGCTTCATGATCTTCCTTACGAGCTTCATCATTAATTAGTATTCTACCAGCACTAACATGACTTATTCTAAAAGTATTAGAACCTGTAAAGCGAATATCATTACGAATAGCTTGATTATTACGGAAGATCATTTCATGACGATTAACAGCATCATTGAAATGTTTCGTAATAGCTGTAGCATTCATAATACTATCCATATTTGAATGATTAATCCTAGAAGCAGGAAATAAATCAGTACAAATTTGATATATTTGATTAAATGAAAGAGCTACATTATCAATAGAGATTTCACCGTCAGTATCACCTGTATATTCAGAATCAACAACTCCAATCATTGTCTGACTATCCATGATATCTTTAATTTGTTTAGAAGTAAGATTAGAATACACAAGTTCTTTAAGTGTATCCATTAGCTTCTTAAAGCGATCTTTTCTAAACTGATCAAAAATAATATCAATGTTACGTTCAGAGTTCTCTCTATCTTTAGCAGATATATTATTACGAGGATTAAAAGCAATATCATAATGATACATAAATCTAAATAGCTCTCTTTGATATTCAGCAAAGGTTTTAGCCATATCATCAGTAAATGCAAATTTACGTGGATAATACACACCATTTGCGCCTTGAACTGTATATGCTATACCATTTGTAATAGTTTCGAGTTTAGGAATAGAACCTAATTTATACTCTTTACCATTACGATTCATTACAACATCATAAGAAGCTCTATTAGGATTCTCTTCTAAATCTGTTTGAACTACAGTAACCTCATCACCTTCTTTAATATCATCGAGTAACTCATAGATACCTAAGTTAGTAGCAGTACTATTACCTAGAATATTCTCTGGAGCACCGTTAGGACTAAAGTTAATATCGAGACCTTCATGATATGTTCTACCTTTAATCTCAGGTGTACGATTAATAAAATCAAGAACTTGAGCTTCTGTTAAAGGTAAACCATTAGTAGGAGCAACATCTATAAGATCATAGAAGAAAGCATAATTATTATAAAGCTCTTTATAAGTAGCATCTTTAGTTACTGCAAATCTAGCACTATAATAATCACGTCTATTCTTAAATTCATTATGAAGATAATTAGTGATATTCATAATAGACATGATTTCAGGTATGAGTTCTTTGTAGTTATCACCACGATATTCACGCATACCATTAACAAGATCATAATAGTTAATCTTATTAATTCTAAAACCACTTCTATCACTAATAAAAGCAACAAGTGTACCAAAGAGATTAAGATTATCAACAAAGATACCACCTAAGTCTTGAGCAATCATAGCAAATTTGTTATGAAGAGTTTCGTCAAGACGTATAGCAATAGCATCAGAATTATAATCTGTAGATTGAGTAAGAACTTGTGCAAACTTAGCAACAAGATCAGATTCATAAATAGTATTCAGAGCATCTGTAAGAGATTGCATATCTGATAACCATTTAGATTCATCTTTATATAAACTCTTAAGATTATCAAGGGCATTAATAGCATTACGACAATTTTCAGCAGTATTCAGTCTAATTGAATTTCCACCTTCATCAATGTTAATACTAACAGCAGCTGCGACTTTCTTAGCAGTTTCAATAATCTTAGTTTCAACACCAGTAAGTTTAGCGTCTGTAAAGTATTTATTCATTAGAGCTTTAATATAAGCATCAGAAGCATACTTACTACCAACTTTAGTGTTTCTAAGCAACTTTGGAATCAGCACTAAAGCATTTATCAAATCCGTGTCGAATAATGCCAAATTTACCCCCTCTTGGCTCATTAGAGACGTTAAAAATTCGAGCATAGATTTAGTATCAATGCCCTCAATTTTGAAGTCTATAAGGGGCTGATTTGAAGCCGTTACAAACTCGATTGGCGCATCATCGGTATTAGTAGAACTTTCATCACTTACAAATTCAGTAGTAATACCATTAGCACTAGAAACAGTCTCTGTAATCTCAGTTTTAGGAGCAATAGTTTCATCAGTAGAACTCTGTTGAGCTTTGTAGCCCCCGGTAGGAGACAAGGACTGGTCAGGAGCGGAGCTTTGTGTTTGTCTAGCAATGAGAATATAATCATCGTTAGGAGTTGCCATATTAGCAGGAGTAAGCACATAACGATTAAGTTGATTCTCAAAACCTTCAATAACAATACCAACATCTTTACGAGGATTCGGAGTATTAAGCACTCTATATTCAACACCACCAATAGATACATATAAAGCATATTTAGGATTCTTACGACCTAAGTTATCTTCTATAGTATTATTGATAATATCAAATTTAGTTTGCATACTCTTAGCTTCCTGCATAATTTTGTTAGTAAGAGCATTAATATCACTCTTCGTAGTCTCACTTAAACCAAAGTGAACATCAGCTAAGAAACTAGGCAGAGGTCTACCACTTTGTTCAAGAACTTGAGCAGTATAACGACTAAGATGCCACAAATAACTATTAAGTTCAGCACTAAGATCACCGTTATTTACACTGGGCGCATATTCAACTTCTGTTTTAGTAACAGCATCAACCCAATTGAATCTACGACCGAAGAATATATTATCGAATATAGAGTATTTAGCAGCAATACGAGTAACAATCCATTTAAGATTTGTAGTTGTAAGTGTATCAAATGAATTATCTAAAGCTCTATTAGTAGCATCATTGAACTCTTTAATTTCTTCAAGAAGTATTGCATCTTTAGAAGTAAGAGATTTGCTTTTACGTCTATTTTCAATAACGTTAGCAAGAGGTGAATCTGTAACTTGAGATTCAGACATAAGTGCATTATAGAGACTAGAAGCTTCATTAGATAAAGGTTTAATACCTTCAAATTCTCTATAAGATCTACCGAATGTACCACTACCTATCGGTGCAGCATTTGAATCTTCTTCTGTGGCAAGTGCATCACGTTCTTCTTGTTGTCTCGCTTGACGTTCTTGTTCTGCTTTAAGTGCAGCTTCTCTACGAGCATTAGCGGCTTTAGTGTCAGATTCTTGTCTTTGTAGTCTAGCAAGACGGGCATTATATGCAGCTTTTCTTGTGTCTGAATCAGAGAACTTTGATTCATCCGCTTGTAAAGCTTCAGAAGTTTGATACGTATTAAGTTCATCAGTTAGATCTTTATCAGTAGAGGCTTTGATTTCATCTTCATATAATTTGATTTGATCTTTAATATCTTCAAATCCATTACCATTACGATAATAATCAAGTTCAGCATTAATAGCAGTTCTTCTATTTTCATAGAATCGTTTAGCTTCTTCTGGATTAGTAAGATTAGATAAAAGAGTTCTAGCTTGTTGAGCAGCCTCTTTATCATCTTTATTTAAATTAAGAGCTTCAATGTTTTTAGTTGCTGTATCTCGAATATTACTAATATCATTAAGAGTTTTATTGTAAGATTCAAGTTTACTATTAGCACCTTTAAGAGCTATTTTAAGACCTAATAATTGTTCAGCAGTAGCATCTTTAGGAGCATTAGTGATTGCATTTTCAAGTTCACTTATTTGTTTCTTAAGACTAGTAATCATTTTATCGTAAACACTTAATGCAGCTTTAACATCTTCAAGAGTTGCATTGTTTTCAGCATAAGTATTTATATCAGCTTTCTTAGCTATACGAATATTATCGTCTGTATATTTAGAATCAACATAATTACTAAGATACTCTTTAGATTCAGCTGCACGCTTTTGATATTCGGCAGGATTAGCTGTAATAGCTTCGAGTTCTAGTTCATTAAGTCTTTTCTGAGCTTCAAGAGTAGAAATACGACGTTGATATTCATAGAGATTTTTGTCGGTAGTACTATTGACCGCATCGAAATGCTTATTATAAATATCTTCAACAGCTTCAATCTTATTAAGAGTCTGTTCAAAGTAATCAGCATTTGCAAGCAGAGATTCACCTTTATCAAGTGCAATTTGTTCTTCAGCACTAATAGCTTCACCTCGATCTCTTCGATCTTTAATAGATTGAATTTCTTTAAGAGAAGCACTCATGTTTCTAAGCATCTCTTTATAGAACTCAAGTGAACCATCAAGACTATTAGCTGCAACTTGATTAAGAATAGCTTCTTGTTCTTTCAGTTTAGCACCAACAATATCACCTTCTGCAAGAGATTCAACAATACCGTCAAGACCTGAACGCATAGCTTCTGTAGCTCGTTCAATACCTTTAAGATATTCATATTCTCTTTCAATACCACGTTTATTAATCTTAGTTTCAATAAATGGCATTATAGCTTGCATACCAGCACCACCTAAAAGACCTCCAATACCTTCAGTCCAAATATCAGGATCTTTAAGATAACTACTAGCTCTCATACTAAAATCAGTAAGAGCATCAGTATCAGAAAGTAAACCAAAATCCTTACGAGTTGCATGAGTACCTTCTTGCATTGCAATACTCATAGTCATTTCATCTGCCATTTCAGCAAGAGAACCTCCAGCGAAACCTCCAATAGCTCTAAGAATTTGACCTTTATCAGCATTGGGTATAGCATTTAATGTACGAACTATAGCAAATTTATCACCAGTTGCCATAGCTTTACGAATGTTATCTCTAGTAGCTTTAGTAAGAGTTTTAGCAGTACCTAAGATATTCATCCATTCAACTACGTCATAAGCTATATTAGACATAGATCTCCAATAACCTTTAGAAGCTGCATTATCTGCATATCTATCAGCAATACTTTCGATATTAGTATCATTTAAAGGAACTTCTTCTAATTCTGGAGCTTTAAGAATAGCATTACCATTTTCATCACGTTCAACATAGTTCTTATAATTATTAAGAAACCATTCACGTTCTTGTTCGTAAGTACCATAAGCTTCACGTGAAGAATCAAGTATTCTACTAATTACAGCAGAACCATAAACATCAGCGATTTTACTAGCACCACTTAAAGCTTTTGCTTTCTGCATTTCATTAGCAATACCAAATACATCTTTAACGTATTTAGATTTACTTCCGAGATTAACAGCCCCTCTAAAAGCTTTTCCAAGTAATAGAGAAGCACCACGAGCAGGTAGCATTATACTAGCAGCACTACCTAATATAGAGGGAACCATAGACGCCCAATAACCACCTCCACTCATACGATCTAACAAACTACCACTTTGAGCTTGTTCAGTCATATAAATAGGAAATGCTTCTCTAATACCTTCATTAATAGAATTACCAATACGTTCTAGGAAATTGCGAGTATAAGCCTCATCACTTCCTACAAGTTTAGCAGGAAGTGCGAGTAATGAACCCGCACTTTCTATTGTACCTCCAATTATTTCTCCAACAGTTTGAACAAGAGAGTTACCAATACGATTCCAAGTAGATTGATTTCTCGCACGACTCTCTATATAATTACGATAGTTACTAGGAGTAATACCTATGCTACCGTTATGCTTTTTGGTAAGATTCAGATATTCGTCATTATCCATACGATTATCTGGTGATTGAGAACCTATTTGATCAAATATAGGTTTAACTTCACCATTATATTGAATCTTGCCATCCTCTCCAAATAGAGGTATTGCTTCATACGTTTTATCGTTAGGCATATTATTTTAACATAAGAGGATCATTAGACCAATAAGAAACATCATAAGCACTCTTTTGCTGAGGAGTAAGATATTGAGTAGGAATGAAGTTTTCTTTAAGTTCATTACCATGATTAAGTTTATATATTAATGCAGGCAAATTATTACGTAAAGAAACATTATCAGCAAAAGAATAATTTAAAGAACCTTTAGCGTATTCAATATTAACGTAACGATTCAAAGCTGGATTATATTTTTGAACATTAACACTATAAGTACCACTAGGATGCTTAGTAATATTATATTTAAAATCACCAGATGTTATAGGATAATAGTTACCACGAGGATCAATGTTAGTATCATTAGTAATAGCATCAAGAGCTTGCGATACATTACTTACCATTTGATCTCCAATAATATTAAATCTATTTAGAGAACGTTCTTGAGGATTAGTAATACGAGAAAGATCTGCACCAAGTTGTTCAACATTTCCACTAAACGCCATAATCTCATTAGCAGTTTGCCTTTGATAAGCATCATAAGGATTAGTCATAGCTTGATTGTATGAACATTGAGCACCTTTTCTCATAGCGTCTCTAAGAGCCATATTAGCACCATCATCATCAGTATATAATATAGCTTCTCTAGGAACTTGATTATCACCTTGAGCAGGTATAGTAACTTTCAAATATAAACGACCTGTAGCATCAGAACCAATAGATAGATTTCTAGCTGACATTTGATATACAGCGTTATTACCAGAACCACTCTTACGAGAACTAAATATATCTTTAAAATCTTCACTAGAAGTCAAAGGCATACCGATAACCTTTTCTAAGAACTTAGCATTCTTAGGATCATCACCAAGACTTGCAGTAGCAAAATTCCAAATACCAGCATTATCTTCAAGAAGTCTAGCAACACCATCAAGTGCATCACTGAATGCAGCTTTGTTATTACTAATAGGAGTAAATAAAGTGATAGGTGTTGTTTGAGGTTTATAACCTTTAGATTCAGCAAGTTCTAAGAAACTTCTACGAACAACATCTTCAATATGTTTTTTGCCATTATCTCTATAATCATTACCACCCAAACCAAAAGGTAATGTAGTGTCAGTTCCTATAAGCTCACCATTGACACGCATATAAGCGTCAGGATTGGAATCATAAAGATTAACTAATTCATCACTAATTATCTTAACAACTTCTCCTGTATTAGCACCACGATTTATAGCTTCTGCAACTTTCTTTTTGATAGGTTCTCCGACATCATTTGTAAAACCAAAATCTTTAGCGAATCCACCTATATTAGATAGAATAGCATTTGCAGTTGCTACAACATCAGCTTTATCTTCTGGATTATTTAAATCAAATTGACGATAAACTGAATTAAGAATTGCATTATTTTGTTGAATAATGTTTTGAGCATCAATGTAAGACTTTTCGGCTTGTTGATAAAGATAACGAGACTGATCATCTTTTGCATTCTCATATTTAGCCATAGTTGCCTTAGCATTATCTAAAGCTTCTGTAGCAGTTTTAATATTTGCATCTACAATATTCATCATTGCATTTGCAGGAAGATTAGCTCTAGTAAAACCAATAGATTCAGTCATTTGACCTTTGATCTTTTCAAGTTGTTCTCTTTTAGCTTTAAGAGAATCAAGAAGAAGATTATCGAACCACTTAACATCAGTTTTGCTTTCAATGGCAATATAAGCACCAATTTTAGCCATATTTAGTAATGAGCTTATATTTTGCTCTGTATAGATTTTATTATAAGTAGCACCCATACGAGCTTGATAAGCTTCATCAGATTCATTAGGCTGTTGCTGCAAAGCACTCATACTATTTGCTATACCTTGATCAATATACTTTTGAATAACAGCAGGGTCTTGTAAAGCAATAGCTTGTTGCTTTTTAGTTAGTTTAGTAAAATCAGAAGATAATAACATACTTTGTTGCATCTTAGGGTCAGTAGCAACATATTGTTTAAGAGTGTTAGTTACAAGTGAACTATTAGTACCACCTTGTTTACTATTAAGCCATTTATCAATTTCAGCTTCTTTAGCCATAGCTGTTCTAAATTCAGGTTTAGCCGATAGAACAGCAGTGAATACCTCGCGAATCTCATCTTCTGTTACAGATTCGATTGTACTATCACGAGTAAGAACACCGGAAAGATTACCACCTCTATCAGCAATAATCTTTTGAACAGTAGCTTGTACTTGTTCAGATGTACCGGGAATGTTCATCAAATCAGTAGCATCTTTAATAAATTCAGCATTAAATACAGAACGCTTATCAGCTTTCCATGCTTTCATCATTTCAAGAAGCTCTTTTTGATATACAGAACGATCGTGACCTTTACCGAGAGCAGTACCAAATGCAGTAATTAATTGTTTACCATTACCACCAAGACTACCACCAGCTTTATTAAATTTCTCAAGAATCATAGCTCTATTTGCAGCTTTGTATTCTTCAGGAGCATCACTAGCTTCATTCTGTTGCATAAGAGCATCAAATTGAGCTTTATTACTTAGAATTGTTTTAACACCTTCATCAGTAAGAAATTTGCGAGCACCATCACTAACAGCTGTATCAGCAAAGAACCAACCTCCATCTTCATCAACTTTAGCTTTAATGTGTTCTTGAGTTTCATTAATTTTACCTGCAAGAGCTTCTTCATCTACACCTTGAATCGCATTATATTCAGACATCTTAATAGCCATTTCATTATATGCGTTTTCATTGCGAATAGCACGTTCTTGCAGATTATCAGCAGCAGCCGTTATAGCTGCGCCAGCTTCTCTAAATGACGTCAAGTCCAGAGGTCTAGCATCAGGTTGCTTGACATAAGTAAGATCAGCATATTTTAGTCTAACTGCCATATCATGTAAGTTATTATAAACAACAATACCCTCTACCGAATTAACGATAGAGGGTGTAGGATTTAAGTCAATATATATAAAACGTATAGCATTATGCAAAATTATAATAGTAATCCGGCATAGTAACAGCATCAGGAACAACAGAACCTCTTCTGTTTAAACGTTTAGTACGAAGTGAACGTTTAGGAACAGTAGAACCTCCTTGAATCTTTTTAAGATCTTTGAGACTACTAATTCCAAACATTCGCATAAGAGTATCTTTAGGCATATTATCAAAAATATAATCCCTAGATTTATCATCTTTAAGAACACTAATAAGATTAGCAGTTTGTAAGTTTTCTCTATCAAATTTAGATTGATAAGCATTACCAATAGAGCGTCCTAAACTAGCAATCATATCGCCAATAGCAGCTCCTTGTTGACTTCTACGTTGAACAATCTCCATTTGATGATTAAACTTATTAGCTTCATTCTCAGCTCTAATTTGACTATTTCTAGCAGCAATTTCAGCATTAACCATACGAGAACGATTACGAAGCTCAACTTCTTTATTATGTTCATCTTGTTTAACTCTACTACGCATACGAGAACCTTGAGTTCTAGCAAGTAATATAGACTGACGAGCGACTTGAGAATTAGAACTGTTACTTGTAATATATTTTTCAAGACTACGAACAATATTATTAATATCTCCAATTTCAGCGTCAGTATTTATATCAGTTTCTAGTTCTACACGATCCATAAGAGGAGTCTCAGGAACTCGCATACTTTCCATACGATCAATTAAACCTTTATTAGTTATAAACTGACTTATACTACCAATAAGATTACCACCAACCTCAGAAACAAATCCCGGACTTATAAAACCACCACCAGCATATTTGCGAGTTTTACCACCACAACGCAGACCTTGTTGAATAGTAGTTAAAGGATTTTGAATTTGAGTTTTATCGTTAGGTGTAAGAGTTACTTCTTGTTCCGTAGCATAACCTCCGCTATTATTCCGTTGAGTACCATAAGTAGAAATAGGAATATCAACAATTTGACCACCATCATAATACTTTCTAATTTTACCTCCACATTTCCTTTTAATACGACCACCACAACGTGCTTCAATAGGTTCAGCTTCCATACCAGATTCAGCTTTCATACTTTCTTGAAGATTATAGAGTTGTGCGAGTTCATTTTGAATTGCAGCAATTTGTGCATTAGTTCTTTGAAGATCAGCATTAGCTTTCTCAGCATTACGACCATTAGTATTACGATCAATTGCATAAGTACTACGATCAGTTAGAGAAAGCATCCTACCAAGCATCATAGATTTTATCGGAAGAGAACTTTCAAGATAACCTTTATGTTTCATAAGAGGTTTAGCGAGATCAGCAAATGTAGTTCCATTATACTTTAAAGTATTAGAGAATACATAAGCGTTATCTGCATCAGTCATAAGAGCTTCACCACCTTCTACTTCAGCATTAGGTCCATAAGGAACACCACCTTGTTCATGAGAAGGACCATTAACTTCTGCGGTATTAGAAGATGTTTCTTCAATCATACCACCGTCAGCATAACGTCTAGCTTTACCACCACAACGTTTACGTTTAAGTCTTCCACCACAACGAGCAGCAATTCTACTAAAAGCAGAACTAGGATCAACATTACCAAACGGAGTACCTTGAATAGTAGGTTGAACTAAGTCACTACCGAAGCTAGCATCGTCTTGATAACCAGTAACACCTGTAATATTAGAGTCACCATACATATCAAGAGCACCTTCTTGTTGAGTAGTGTTGGATAATTTAAGTTCATCTTGAAGAATACGTTCATTACCTGCAACAATCTGACGTTGCCTATCAGCTTCCTCAGCAGCTTTCTTAGCTTTACGTTTCTTCTTACGACCAGTAAACAATCCAACAATACCACCAATAATAGCACCTGCTGCCATACCAATAGGACCTGCCCAAGCTCCAAGAGTTGTACCTGCTAACGCAGAAGATCCAGCGGCAGCCGCAGCAGTAACTCCAGCTCCAAGTCCACCACCAATAGTAGCACCGGTACTTAAACCAGACATTGTAGAAGCTCCTTGAATACCTTTCTCGGCTCCATAACTATGACCTTGAACATCCCCGAATCTATCTCTAAATGCAACTTCACCTCCACCAGCGTATCTACGTCGACGAGGGTAAGCTTTAAGAGTTGAAATGTTTTTAATCATACCACCATGTTTTAATTCATTAAAATCAATAACATCAGGAGAATCAATCTCATCTACTTCACCATAATAGTCTTTAGTAGGAGTCCAATCCTCAAGCATTTTAGCTCTTTCTAATGCTTGTTTAAAACCGTTAGCATTATTATGCTTTTGAGCTTTATCTAAAGTTTTAACAGCATCATCAAGAGACATTTTATTTAGTTCTTTAAGTCCTTTACCCATAGACTTAAGACCACTATATTTAATAAGATGAAAACCTATTTGAGCTTCGGGACTATCAATAAGATTATTATCTTTAAGAAACTTCTGATAATATCCCCAAGTAGTATCATCACGATAGATATTCTCAAAAGGATATTCACCTTTAGCTTTAGCAGCTTTCTTTTGTTCATCAGAAGATGGACCCATCATATCATAATGAAAGAGACCTCTAGTATAAGGACGAGCAGAGAAAGCTCTTTCAATAACATGATTCTTATAATCCCAAACATCACCTTTAACATATTTGCTAACAGGATAAGTTTCCACATGAGTAACACCTAAAATAGCTCTTGCTAAAGTATCATTAGCTCCAAGTTTGCGAGCTATATTATAAATAGCAGAAGCATTATTATGATTAAATTTAGGAATACTCTTATACTTAGGTTTAGCTTTATTTTTATCAGGCATATTACTAGTATTAGCAGAGTGTTGCTCCTTACCACAAGCTCTTTCCCTACCGGGGTCTGGAGGTCGTTAAAGAGCAACACTAATTATAAACGAGTATCTTTATCAATCATAACTTCAATATTAGTAAGTCTTAAATCAAGTTGAGTAGCATCAGGATATTTAGTAATATCATCTACATAATCATCAGCTTCTTGACTAAAGAACTTATTCTCATATATCATAGTTATATAAGTCCAAGCATTATGAAACTTAGCAATATCATACCAAGGCTTTTGATATTTAGCTGAAAGTTCAATAAGAGTGTCAATAGCATCTTTATCCATAAAATTAATAAGATTAGGATTAGGATTCCATTGATCATGATCATTCTCAACGAAGTCTTCAATACGATTCCAAAGATAACGACCAGCTTTATATTTAAGAGTTTCATTATCCCACCAAATAGGACTAACACTCATAGGCATAAGACCTGTACATTGAACATCAGTATGAAACATCAACCAATCAATAGTTTTATTATAGAGATAACGTATATTATCTTCATTATTCATAAGACCATTAATAAGCTGACTACGCCATTCAATATGCTTAAAGAGTTTACTTATAGTAGGCTCGGTAGCATAAATGAATTGAACAACACTAGGATGAATAACATCATCAAAGTAAATACCTTTATTCTTAGCATCAGTCTTAAAAAGAGAACCTTTAGTTATATAGAAGATTCCATGACGGTTAATGTATGAATAATCTCCGATATACGAGTGAAAAGACGTCCATAAGTTAGTCTTTAATGAGTAGGAGATAGAATAAGACTTATACAAGTCAATAGCACCGTTTTTATCTATAATCTTATTAGTGAATATAAATCTTTGATGCATTTCATCGTATGTAAAGAAACATCCACTATGCGACAATGGATTAGTAGCATTAGCGTAAATATGCTCTTTAAACCATTCTTTGAAGCCCAAATTGGATAATTCACTTACGCTTTGATCGTTCTTAACAAGATAAATCTCACCTTTTTCGACATCACAAACAAGATAACCACGATGCGTAATAATAGCACTAAAACGATTGTTACAACCAATTTTACCAGTAGTGCTATAAATAATTTCTTTAGGTTCACGTTGAAACAAATCAGAAGTACCTACATAAGTTGTATTTTCATCATTGTTACCTAGAGTATCTTTAATGGCGGCTACAAGTAATGTGTATTGTTGTTGAATATATAAAGCAATATCATCAGATAAAACATTCTCGATAGCACCTTTTTGAATTGAAACATCTTTATAAGCATCAGCTTTATATCGACGCCAACCAATATCAGTAGATTCACTAGGATTAACATCTGAACGTATAATGCGAGAAGGAAAGGTTTTAATATCGTCAATCTTTTTAATAATAACTGCATCTTTAAAACCATCCCAATTCATAGAAGTCTCATAACATTTACCATCTTCAGTATTCCAAAAGTTATCAATAGGATAACTAACATGACCTAAGTTATCAGCTTCTTGATAGTAATTATTCTTAGGAGCCCAACGAATAGCTTTCTCAATATCATTCTCAGCAGTATTAGAAATATTACGTTCGAATATCTTATAAGCACTACTATTAACCCCAAGTCCATCATGACGACATTGAAGATTCATACGACTAAATATGAAATAACTAATAATAATTCTATGACAATTAGCAATAGTAGCACCAGCTCCTTCATGTTGGAAACCAGCAGCTGGAGCAACACATCGTTGAGTTATAAATGCAACAAAAGTATCACCTTTAAGATATTGAGCTTTTGTAGTAGCAGTATATGTTACAGGATGATATTCAACTCTAACAATAGGAGATATACAAGAAAGATTCTGAGCATAAACATCAATAGTTTTGAATATATCATCTGCATTACGATCATGATAATAACAGTCTATAATAGCGCGATTATTTTCAATAATAGAATACCATTGAAATCTTGCGACAGTTCTATCATCACCATGACTATTCGGATTATCATCACCTTTCCACTCACCAGCAGCAGAATAATCTTTACATATTTTGTTATATTCAAATCCGGGATCTAATAAATCACCATTTCTATAAGTAATAGTAACACGTTGATAACTTTTATTATTCCATTCATTTGGATAATATTTACTATCAAACATAGCGTTATCATCAAGACCATCATTTTTACTAAATTTATAACTAGAATCAGCAGCTATATTTGAAACAGCCGAATTATTATTAGCAATAAATTCAGGTTTAATAGTAGGTCCATTAAGTCTACCATTAACAATAAGTGAATCAGAAAGAAGAACTGATTGAATCAAATCACCACCTTCATCCCATAAATCAGAACCATCCCCTTTCTCATTTTTAGTATCATTCTTCTGACGATTAAAACAGTGCCTCCAAGTCATACGTTCATAAGCACTACGAACACTATAAGCTTTAACTTGCGGCATAGTCTTTTTTTCAATCAAATATTCAAGAGGATAAAGTCTATATCTATCACGAGAAGCAAAAGCACCTTTATAGTTATTACCAACTACATTAGAATAAGCTAAATCTCGAACAACAAGTGACTGACAACACCAATTACTATTAGAACTATTAGGTTGAGCCATGTAAACAACCCAAGATTTGATTTGTTTACGAGCAACAACTCCAACTTCTTCAAGACCATCGGCTGTTTCAATCTTTGTAGTATCTTTAAAGAGTTTAGAAAAGAAATCTGTAGGATCGAATTTAAATCTAAACATACGGTGTTTAACAGCACCATCACTACCAGTCATATTAAAGTTAGAAGTCTTGAAGTAATAGCTACTCTTTTGAGTATTATAAATAGGATAAATATTAATAAGTTTACCTTTATAATCAATAAGACCTAAATATAAGAAGTAATATTCATTATCTTTGATACAAGTATCATTAGAAAGATCTTTCTTTTCAAAGTCACCTTTATCACCAACAGATTTGAATAATTCTTCTTTAATTTTAATATTACCAGTACCATTAAGACCATTAGCAGTACATAGATTTTTATCTTTGATATGCTTATCAAGACCAGTAATATCATTCATACTAACATTAGCACGAATAAGCTGTGAATTAAAATTAGTATGAGCTTGATCTTTAATATATGAAATATTACCAATTACAATATCATTAAGAGTAACTGTATTTAAACTATTAATACCACTAATATAAACAGTTGTACTATTTTTACCTTTAATATCAATATTTTCATACTCATAAGCTTTCTCTTCATCTTCGCCTTTATAGATAATACCAAGTTTACATTCATCAAACTGAGAATCTATATTAGTAATATCAATTTGGAACTTACGAGAAGTAAGCTGACCAGCTTTAATACTTTCATTGTATTTAGGTGCAGCGAAGTATGTAGGAGATAACAGAGAATAGTCAGTATAATCTCCGGTTTTAAGTTTATATGCAACAGCAAATTGATACGAACCTGCAAGTAAACCACCACCATCAATAGACTGAACTGTTAATGTAGGATATTCAACATCAGGTATAAGATTCAATAGTTTTTCTTTAGTTAAATCAGTACCTAAACTGTAAATAGTCGTAGTATCATCAGAATAGTCTTTTGCAAGATTATAATCATCACAAAAGGTATTAAGATTCATCAAACGAGTCTCATTAGCAGCAGTTGAATTACCTTCTGTAAAAGTAATAATCAGATGATTATTTTTATTATAAGAATAAGCACCAGTAATAGGACGATCTTCACTAAAGTTTAAAACAGTACTATTACCAACTAGGGGAGCTTTATAAATAACATCTGAATACTTTATATCACCTTCAATAGTTTCATCACTATGCCATATAATGTAGTCTCCGTCAGGTACACTAGGATTAGCACCGTTTCTATTAACGAAAAAAAGCACCACTCCAACGGGAATCGGAATGGTGCCAATACACTGACCATAATCAGAATAATCATGATGTTTCTCAAATCCATTTTCATTGATAAGAGTCTCACCATCCTCGTTATATAGAACATTAAGTGCATAAGACTTAGTATCACTATTGACTAATGACGGATTCGCGTTAGGGTAAAGACCTGCGTTTACTTTCATAGCCGTTCACATAATGATTTTTCATATTTAAGAAGTTTAATAACGACCTACTACAATCATCACGTTTATCTTTAGTAAGCCTATTACAAGCATTGCGAACTTTAATTTTAGCATTATCATAAGCAAGTGCCGGATTAGTATAAGGATTACTATCTCTAAGATTTAAAACAGGATGCCTGTAATTACGTTGAAGAATACGCATCATAACAAAGTTCTTTAGAGCATCAATAAGAACATCATTATTAGGTATAAGAGGAACATTGATTTTAAGAATCTCGTCAAGTGTCATTGGCAACCCGTGAAATAAGACGCCCAGCGTGCCTTTTCTGACATTCAGATGTAAATACGACCCGTTAATCGAATACGTGTATAAACTGCCGGAGATCGTCCGTATGAAGTCAAAAACGACATTCTCTGTAAGGTTTACTCCAATCGGGAATGAAACGGCAAGTGGTATATAATTTCCGTCATCATGCTCAAAAGGAGCAGGATTAGTAGTAAAATCTGCACGTTTACCATTAATTGTAACAAGACGTATATTCTCACAACCCTCTGGAATCTCACAACGATACTCATCAAAATCGATAACTTTACCGACATTAATAAGATGCTGTTGAATATTTAAATCAGCAAGAGCTTCACATATCCAAGTAGGAATACGAGTCATAAAGTCCATAGAATGAACATCATAATCTTCTATAATCCTATGAATAACAACACTAGAACTAATCAAGTTTTGGTCTAATGTATTCATCTACTTCATTGTTTTTAATACGTTCTCTTTTGCTTTTAGTAGGCGGATATCTATCCATAATAGTTTTATCATGTTCAATCATGTATTTGAGTTTAGCATCAAATGCAAGATTATCCGCTTTAATAACTTCTTCTATAGATTTATGCCTAAGCACCTTATCACTAGTCATAATGTTTACATGACAATGATTAGGTTTAAATTTATAGAATATTTGATTAGGTACAACATCAACACCCATATTATGACGTATCCATTTACAGAACCAATAATACGGATTATCAGATTTAACGTGCCAATTCTTACCATAAGGATTAAGAAAACTCTTAACTTCGATACCAGCGGCAATCATCTCATCCCTAAGACGAAACGACGCAGCCCAATCAACAGATTCTCTAGCAACAGCACGTTGAACTTGAAACTTACCAATGTAAGTACCTAAAGAAACACTATCACCACGAATAAGATTCTCAATTAGAGATTTATTAAGACCTCTCTGTATTTGATTAAATATCGGATAAGGAATACGACACATCCAATCGTAATATCTAATAATAGCAAGAAGTTTAGGAATACGAATCGTAGATAGATAAACAAAACGATTGAACGTAATACGAAGAGATACCGCTTTAGCTTCGTCACTCCAATTAAGTTTACGTAAGAGTTTAACACCTTTAACTCGTTTACCTAAAATAAGATCATCAATAATCTCTTTAGTTATTCCATTCGATTCAAGAAGATTCAGATTAGCATAACAGATATTAGCTAGATTATTACGTCTAACATAAATATTATGAAGATCAGTACTTAATTTCTCGATAGTATTATAACATTGTTCGAGATAGTCGTGGTAATAGTGTATGGATTCCATATAGTTTATTCTACTTTATTATGGATTAAACGTTGAGTACCATTAGGATCATTAGGAGCATAAGTTGCATCACTAATAATCTTAACTTCGTGTTCTGTAGGCTTAATACCGAATTCAGTTCTAAGAACCTCATAAGTTATACGTTCTATCATATCAGCTGGAAGAGGAAGTTCAATATCTTGACCATCATCTTCCATATACATAGTGATAACCTCAGCAGGATTTTCAGCTACATACACGATTGTTACAAACTTATAATTTTTAGCATCAATCTCAAAGTTTTTGAGAGTATTTTTGATAATAATTTTAAGTTTACCATTAACGATTTGATACACTCCCCAAACCCCAGTAGGGGAATAGACTGTGGTAAGGAGCGGAACTACGCTATTATTAGCGTACTTATATGTAATAAGACTCCCATCATCATGTTGAGTATAAACATGAAGAAAAGGTGCATCATTAGGCATACGTAAAGGTGTAGGAACTCGATGCTCAGTAGTAAGAACCATATCTTTAGCACCAATTCCCGCATATGTATTTTCTATATCGGTAAGCGGAACGCAGATAAGAGGTACATTAAAGCTAACTTTAAGCACCTCATCTACACCATTGCGCTCAATACTCTGACGAATAAAAGTAGCAAAGAGTGCCTTACAAGCATCTTTAGCTCTCTCTTGAATGCTATGATCACCGGGCTTACCTAATATATTAGAAATCTTACTTCCTAATTGATTAAGTGTTGCCATAATAATACATTAAACAATTCGCCAAGATTTATTAGTAGTAATACCAAGCTCCTTAGTTTCACCTCTAGGGATAAATTTAAGAAGATTAGTAGACAATTCAAGTTCAGGAGTATCAGAACCACCTATAATCATAATAGGACGATTCTTAACTGGAACAACCCCGTGCCACGGACCAGCATTAGTATACCGGTTAGTAACTCTAATAACGTTCTTTTGATTTTTGAAACCTCTACCACACCTTGATGGCAGACTAGTTCTTGCGTAAATAACAGTCATGGTATTTTAGTTTTTAATGGTATCTTCTGTCGCATCTATAACCATAGTCATATTGCGAGAAATACGATTGTGATTTTTCCAGAATGTTTGCATCATTTCAGCGTCAGGTTCAAAGTCAAGCTCGAACTCTGCACTAAGAAAGCCAATAGGCATATCAGTTTTCAAGTCACGAATAAGAATGCTAATAGCAGTATTACATCCACGTGAACGAAGATCTCCAACATACATATTAGAATGATACTTTGTCAAAGCACTCATACGGAAAATGTACTTACTATCTCTGTATAAGCGTAGAATAGTATAAGGCATAATAGAAGTAAGAACATTCTTATAACGATTTTTATAAGGATCAGTAATACTAATATCGTAATCTTCTGCGATAACAGTAAACTTATCCATATTGATACCATTACAGAACTTACCACCATTATGAAAGTATGCAACGTAAACACCTTTAGCATTAAGAGATTCTCTAATGTTTGAGGCTATTTTGTCAAGTTGCATCCAACATTCTGCTTTAGATGTAAGAAGATTAGTAACAACCTTACGTCTCTTCTTAGCAATCCATTCTTTTACGAAGACAACACCAATAGATGAAACAATAACACCAATCAAGTTCAATATAGCAATAAAAATACCACTCATTACACAACGTGTTTTATAATTCATACTTGCGTGTTTGAATAAGTTGCTATAAACAAAAAAATCCGACTACCAGCAGAACCAGTAGTCGGATTAGGAATAATTAAAATTGCCTTGATATAAATAACACCTGCGACCAAAACTAATTAGATGAATCTCTGCCAAGGCACTTCATCGTCTTGAGCTTTAATATCAGCTAACCATCTTTGGAAAGCAATACCTTCGTAACCGTCGGGATCACTAATGTAAAGATAAGCGTACATAGCACATTCATGATGTTCGGTAAACAAACGACCATAGAAATCTGCGTAAGCCATATTCATTACATACATAACATCATACCAGTTAGCGTTATGAATATCATTCATCTTGTATTTATGCCAAATAGATTTGACTTCATCAAGACTATAATGGTGAGTAGTACCATTACGATTCTCCATACGTTCAACAGCCCATTCACATAGGTCTTTAGTAAAATGTTTTCCGTAGAGTTCTTTATACTTTCGACAATCCCTCTTTCTTACATCTTCACTTTCGTGTGGCATATCACTATGCTCATGCGGGTCTTTCATCATGACTTACATTATTTTTAAGAGAGTTATCAATTTCACGTTTAAGATTTTGAAAAGCAGTAGCTTCGAATTCAAAACCAAATAGATTCACAGAACCTTTAGCAGTAGCTTTAGAAATAGCTGCATCAAGATAGCTATTAACTACTTTAGGAATCTGCTCATCAGGTATGAACTTAGATAACTTAGCCAACTGAGGCTTAATAATATAATCAAGTGTAGGCTCTATAATAAAATCTAATTCATTCAGAAGATTATAAGTAGAAAGATCTAAACCAAAAACACTACTCATAAACTTTCCGATACCAGAAGTAACAGGAATCTTAATCCCACCTCCAATAGTTTTAACGATTGGTGTTAGCCATTTACCAACAGCTACTGCAACAAGTTCTGCGTTAGTCATACTACTTTAAGATTAAGCTTGTGGAGTTGTAGTAGGAGCATTAGGATCCGGAACAGCAGGACCAGCAGCACGAGCCGCTAATTCAACAATCGGACAAATCTCAGCAGCATTGATCTTTTTGATGTATTTAACGAAATTGCAATTTGCATAATCAACAATTCGTTCATCAGCAGATTCTCTACGTTCAGCTTCAAGAGCAATAGCAGCTTTGAAATCATGACGAACATCACTGAACTCACGAGCGACTTCTTTCTTGAAGTTTTCAATATCCTGTTTGTTAAGTGCAGATTCCTTATCCAAACGAGCAAGAGTTTCAAATGTAATCTTGTCGTTAGCTTGACGAGTTTCACGTTCTTCTTTGATTAAAGCTAAAGCTTCTTTAAACGTATTTATACCTACATTATCGGCATAACGTTCAGACTTCTCTTTAGCAAGTTCAGCCATAAGACCAGAAACTAATTGAGTTTCAGCAACAGCAGTGGCTCCGGCAGCAACCGAACCATTACCGTTACCAAACCAATTTCTCAATCCAAGTCCTGCAAAAGCAGCAAGACCTAAAGAACCTGCAACAGTGTTGTAGTTAATTTGTCCTTTTGGAACTTTAACACCAGTTTCGTTTTCAGTATTCATAGTATTAATTTATTTTAATGCACCTCGACATTGAGATGCACAACAAATATATTACTATTAGTACTGATAACAATGAAATGATTTATAACATGAACATTAATACTCAATAGTTGAACATTATATTCAACGTTTCTTCTTAGCGATAGCTTCGTCAATCTTTGCATTAATAGAGAGAACACTAATGTAATTCATAAAAGTTACATAACCAATATGATATACGTCAGCAATTTTATTCTTCCGAATCCAACGATAACTTCTATCATCATTGATATAAGTTTTAGCAATCTCTTGAATATCTCTAATTAATAAGAGCTTATTCAAATTAGTATAAGTCACAGGTGTCATATCTAAAGGAATTTAAATCATTAATAGAACGTTTAGTCGATGATTTAAGCGAGCAATGATTTTCCTTGATATGACAAAAGAGAGTACTACGCAATTTAGCAGTAGCACTCCTTTAGTCCGCGATCATACGCTTTTAGAATCAGCAAAATGCCGTTTTATAGCTTTGAGTATAGGTTTGATAATTAAATCATACCCAAAGGTACATATCAGAAAAGATAGCAGCACCGTTTCCAGTGAAGCATCTAATTTGTATAAGTAAAGCACTATAGTTGCAATACCTACGATTAAGCTAACAAGAGACTTGAAGTATCTCGGTAGTTTCTTCTTAGCAATCTTAGTAGCAATCTCGTTAATACCATAAGTAGCTAAAAGCACAATAGCGATAAACGCAAAGCTTATAGAATTAAAGAGATTAAAAACAATTGTTTCTTCCATAACTACATCATTTGTGCCATAAGTGATATATAACATTCAAAAGGTGTATTAGTTCTATCATAACCTGTAACAGTTATGTAAGCACTACCAGCATACATCCAAATATCATCAATCTTTACTATAACATTAAAACCTTGTATAGTAGTAGACATTTCCATATCTTCATTATCACCCTTAGCTGACATTATTTTATAAACACCTTCAAAAGTTATTTGCATATCTATAAGACCCGGTGAACCAACCATTAAATGAACTTCAACATCACGATCAATAAGTTCACCGAATTTAGGATTTACATCAGATAATACAGCTTCAGATGCAATCCTAATATTACTTATAGCGAAAATAGCTTTACCATTTTCTTGACCAATATCACAAGTTTTACTTACCCCTCCCCCTGCTACAGTTATTATGCCTTTTCTAGGCACTCCAGTATTTTTAGCCGCTATAACATCAAAACTTCCGTTATTTGAACCGCTTGCTGGACTAATTGTAATCCAATCAGGTTTTGCCATAACTCAAATATTTAAATTTGTAACAAATTAGAAAGCAACAACGAAACGATCACAAGTAACCATACTTCTAATACGTTCCTTAGCAGCTTCATCGAAATCAACAATATTGAAATCAATCAACATATGGTTATCCGGATACCTAGTCATAAGACAATAATTAATATCATAAACTAAGCTTTCATAAAATGGAGTAACATCTAGTTGAGTATTCTTTTTATTAGAATTAAAATCAATATCAGTAAACAATTCGCATAAGGTATCAGCATGACCGATAAAATCTAAAGTAGTTTGCATATTAAATGTAACTACTTTAGTAGCATCATTAACACGTCTACCTTCAAGCGATACAAACATACAATGTTCAGATTCAGCAACATTAACTGTATTATTGAGGTCTTTCTCAACAACAGATGAATCAGACATTGTACAATATGCGATACCTTTAATCCCTATAGCATTAACTTGTATAGTAGTCCATAGACCATATTCAGTACTATTTCGACCAAAGTCACCTATAACAAGTAATCTTGCGTCTTGATTAACCGCAATAGTTTTAGATAGTCCTCCACCTACAACAGCAACAGAACCTTGCCTAGCATCACCCTCATTAGCTTGAGCAGTGACTTGAATAGATCCATTACCATTGCCCGAATTAGGTGAGGTATTTACCTAATTAGGTTTTGACATATCTTAAATATTTGTTTATACGACAAAAGGTCTAATAGGCACCTTAGCACCTATCAGACCCATAATCAAATCAACAGACGACTTACGAAATAGTCCAAGCGGTATTCGTAGTAATCGTTATCTGTTTAGTTTCTCCCGCAGCAGCGAAAGTCAATGCAGTCGGAGATACAGTCAAAGTAGCATCACCGGCAGATTGAGTTACAGTGTATTTCTGACCATTTACGGTAATATTACCGGTACGAGTGTTAACAGTCGGATTAGCAGCAGCAGTAAACGTAATTTCGAAAGCGTAAACATTATCTGCTCCCGGATCACCTTCAATCTCAGCACCAGAGTTATATTGTTTTTTATTTACGATCAATTTACCGGCAGTCAACCATTTAGAAGCGTTAGAAGCAACAGCAAACGTAATAGCAGCTAAGTTGGAGTTACCAATGAACTTCTTAGCTTCACCACCTTTAACGAAAGCTAACGATTGAGTAGTAACATCCCAAATCGTAGAACCTTCTTGCTGCAAAGTAACGTCTTTAGTCAAATCTTCAACAGTAACGGTAATCAAACCGGAACGTCCGTTACGACCTTTATAAACCGGAGCAGTAACATCTACTTGAGAGTTACCAGTTCCCTCAACAGCACTCAAAGTGATCCAACTCGGTTTAGCTTTCAAAGCATATCCGGCACGCATAACAGGTGCACCAACTCCATCAACTAAACCACCAATTTCAACAGCAGTTGCTCTTTCATTCAAAGCAGAATCTTCAATCATAATGATAAAAATTTAATTATTCGTAAAAAAGTTTGAAGTTCCGCACGCCCCACAAGCTATTCCCCTACTGGGGTCTGCAAAGCGTAGCGGAACATTTAAAAGTTTAAGAAACAGTCCAATTAACATTAGAAGTTACTTTGACAGTTTGTGTACCACCAGCACCTTCAAACATTAGACTAGTTTTATCAAGATTCAAATAAGGATCTTGTTCAAACGTTGCAGTGTAAGTAGCATTTCCAGTAACAGTAACAGTTCTGCTAGCATTCGTATTACCATCACTCCATTTAACAAAGTGATAACCGGCAGACGGTGTAGCCTTTAATGTAGCAGTTGCACCATAATTGTAAGTACCACCTCCACTAACAGTACCACCTGTACCCGCAGTTACAGTTAGTGTATAACTGTTAATTTCCCATACGGCATAGTAAGTAACATTACCAGTAACTTTGGTAGTTGTGCTTACATTAACAGAACCACTAGCTGACGTAGACCATCCCTTAAAAGTATATCCAGTTCTTGTAGCAGTAGGAAGAGTTCTTAAAGCATCATTGTAATGGAATGAACTACTAGACTTGCTAGGAGTACCACCATTACCATTCCAAGTAACCGTATAATTCTTATAAGTTGCAGTCCATCTAGCGTACCAAGTCTTATTAGAAGTAACCTTAGTTGTCGTAGTTAATTGAGTACCACCACTAGCAGCAGCAGTATCGAACCAACCTGCGAACGCATACGTGTAAGTATTATCCGCAGCTCTTGAACAAGTAGGTAACGTTCCAATAGCTTCATTATAATCTTTAGTTATAGATGAAGAAGAAGGAGTACTACCACCATTAGCGTTAAATGTAAAGGTGTACTTATTTGTAGCTCTGGTCACATAAGCATAATAAGTAGCAGCACCTGTTACACTTGGTGTCTCTAAAGTTAATGAAGAACCAACCTTAGTTCCACCACCGTTAGCAGCAGTATACCAACCTCGGAAAGTATAAGTGTACTGAGCATCATTTGCAGGCATAGTCAAAGTACAAGAGCCTTTCGACTCATAAGCAACAGATTGACTAGTCCTATTCAAAGACCCGTATGTTGTTTGATAATTTATTGTATAACTCCGTTTAGTTGCAGTCCAATGTGCATATATTGTAGTATTACCTGCACCCATTGTCGTATTAGCAGTAACTTGCGTTCCACCGCTAGCAGCAGTATACCAACCTGCAAATGCATAAGTAAATTCAGCATCCGAATTCTTAGTAGGCGTCGGTAAAGTACCATAAGCACTTCCGTATTGAACGCTCTTAGAAGCAGGACTTACTGCATTACCACCATTAACATTGTAAGTTAAAGTATAACTATTAATAGACCATTGAGCATAATAAGTAACATTGGCAGTTAACTTAGTAGTAGTTGAAATCTTAGAACCACCACTAGATGCTGTGTACCAACCGAGGAACGTATAACCCGTTCTAGAACAAGTCGGAAGAGTACCTAATTTTGAACCATATGTTTTAGTAATAGTTGATGGACTAGGAGTACCACCACCGTTACCATTGAATGTTGCAGTGTAACTTCTAATATTAGCAGTCCACTGAGCATAATAAGTAACGTTTCCTGTTACAGTAGTAGATGCAGATACTTGAGTACCATCCGTTGCAGCTGTAAACCAACCCTTAAACGTATAAGTGTATTGAGCATCAGCAGCTCTTGTCGGAGTAGGTAATGTGCCTAAAGTAGAACCATGAGTCTTAGTAGTTGACGTAGGATCTACAGTTCCACCATTAGGATTCCAAGTTACAGTATATGACTTAAGAACAAATACCGGAGTAATATGAGTATTGGCAGTAATGTTAGAAACTGTCAGAGGATTAGTAGTAGAACCATTAGACCACTTACTAAAATTATAGCCAGTACTTGGAGTAGCTGTCCAAATAGCAGAACCACCGTATTCTACACTAGACTTATTAACGCTCGCTGTACCACCAGTTGAATTAGCAGTAGTAGTTGTGAAAGTCTTAATTGTAAACTTAGCAGTTAAGCTAATATTGGCAGTAACAGCAAATGTATATGAAGCATTGCTAGATACTTTAGTTGTTCCATTGTACCAACCAGCAAAATTATAAGCAGCCTTAGGAGTTGCAACTACAGTGGCATTAGCACCGTGTTCTACAGTTTGACCAGCAGGACTTACAGTACCTTTGTTTGTATCCTCAGAAGTTGCATTAACAGTATAGCTCTTAATCTTATATTTAGCAACAAGAGTTCTATTAGCAGTTAAAGTAACAGCGAAAGAAAGACTTGTAGAAACAAGATTAGAGCCTTCATACCAACCAACAAAATCATACCCAGTAGGAGCGGCTTTAGCAGTCAATGTGACTTGTGTATCACGATAATAAGTTCCTTCTTTAACTCCACCTGTAGCGGATGAACCAATAGAACAATCACCAACATTTGTAATAGTAGTTCCTGAACTATTAGTAGTTAAAGCTGAAATCTTAATAGTAAACTTATCAGCTTCTACTTGAGTACAATTAATAGTTTTCGTAATACCGCTGACTGAAACAGTAACAATAGTTGTTCTACTCGCACCGGTATTCTTACTCGCAGTTAAACCAACCGTTTTATTACCCGTACCACTCTTAGCGGTAGGGGTAAGCCAAGAAGCAATAGCCATCTTAGTACCCCCTCCCTAATTATGAAATCGTCCATTCGACGTTAGAAGTAATATTAACAGTTTGAGTTCCACCAGCACCTTCGAAAATAAGAGAAGTCTTATCTAATTCGAGATATGGATCTTGAGTAAACTTAGCAATGTAAGTCTTATCCGCGTCAATAGTAACACTTAGAGTTACATCGTCAGAAACCTTAACTCCATCTTTCCACCAACCACCAAAGCTATAACCCTCAGCAGCTGTAGCATGAATAGTAGCAACAGTACCATCCTCAAATTCAGCAGTTTCAACTCCCAAATTAGATTCTTTATTGATACCAACACCACCTTGAGCTACACCTTCATCTTCGGTTTTAACTGTAAGTGTATAATGTGTGGGTTCAGGAATAAGATCACATTCAATAGTAACTTTAATGTTTTTCTCAACCACAAAGCTATACTGATTATTACTGTTAAGAGTGATTTTAACACCATCAACAAGCACTTTATTCAAAGTATAACCCGGACTTACATTAACTTTAATCGTACAAGTATCACCATCATCATAAGTACCAGCACCTTCCATTGTAGCACTTCCGTTAGGAATAGCTTCATAGGTAACTTGGAACTTATCAGGGGCATCAACCTCAAAACGAGCTTCAATAGATTTAGAGTCATTCATGACAATATCACGTGAAGTAGTTGAGGGCGCACCCGAATCAGTCCATTCCTTAAAATGATAGCCGCTATCTGCTAATGCTTCTACAGAAACAGTAGTTCCGTCCACAATATTAGAGTAAGTCTTTGTGCCACTATAATAGTCACTCCAACTTCCATTGATCTTTGCACGACATTTACCACCCGTTCCAGCAGTAAGAGTTAGCGTTCGCATGATTACTTGGTCGAATGTAGCAATATGCGTTGCATTCGTTCCGGTTTTGGCAGTGAATGTTGCAGGATTATCTGAAACCTTTGCACCGTTTGTATTCCACTCTCTGAACTTGTAGTTACCAACCGCACGAGCTTCAACTGAATAAATCGAACCTACATTAGTTTTAAACGTATGTTCAGAAGTAGACCAACTAGACCAAGAACCATCACCTATACGATAACGAGTTTCATTAGTTCCATCAGAACCTACCGTAATAGTAACTTCTTCTGGTGGAATCTCTACGAACGTACAAGAGAAATCTACATTCTCAGTAATAACTTTTGAATAAGGATTAGAGTTAGAAATAGTTCCACCAATATTCCATTGTTCAAAAGAATAACCACTATCAGGAACACCTAACACTTCAATTGTTTCACCATTAGTAACACTAATGTTAGAATGCGAAGATGCAGCTTCTGAATATTCACCAGAGCCAATCTTATATTTACATTTACCATTAGAACCAGCAGTAATATTAACAATATGAGTTTCAGGTGGAATGTAAGTTTCCTTAAAATAAGCAGTATAAACTTTGCGATGCAGACCTTCTTCAACAATGATATTGTTTTCATTATTAGGAAGATTAGCACCAGTAGGAGTTACCCACTTTTCAAATTCATAACCGCCGTTAGCTTTACCAGCGATAGTGACAATAGTCTTTTCCGGAGCAGTGACTTCGTGTTTTTCTGCCCATTGAGACCAAGCATCATTAATATCTTTATATCGAACTAAACCATTCGCATCTGCCACGATACTAAACGTGAAATAACGAATAGCTTCTTTAAAGTTTACCGTAATCGTAAGATCTTGCGTAACAACGATGCTATATGTACCATTACTATTATCTACAAGATTACCGCCAGAAGCAGTAACTGTATCAACAGCCCAACCCTCAACAGGATTTGGAACAATCATTGCAGTTTGACCGGATTTATAAGTACCGCCACCGCTAACTGAACCTTTATCAGCAGGATTAGTTATAATAGTTACATTGTACTCCTCAATAACAGGAGTATCAAGCTCGAAGTGTGCAGTATAAGTTTCATCTTTCTCAACAACAAGATCATATTGAAGATTAGTAGAAACAATACGATTTAAACTATCAGTCCAATGAGTAAAATGATACCCTTGAATTGCCGCAGCTGTTATAGAATGCCTTGTACCTTTTGGGAATGTTCCGGCACCAACTACATATCCTGCATTAGCCGGATCAGCATTAACATTAATATAGAATTGTTCAATAGGAGCTTCATCCTTTTCAAATACACCTATCAAATCCATATCTTTCTTAATAGTGAAAGACCAATTAGGACTAATAGACATAATCTCATTAGTATGGAACTCTTTCCAACCTTTAAAGTGATAACCTTGAACAGGTTTAGCATAAAGTTCAACACGACTACCAGCTTCAAATTGAAAACGGAAGCCATCTGAGTTTTCATCAGGAACAATAGCAGAACCACTACATCCAACAATACCACCTTCTTCAGGAGAAGGAACCAAAGTAACTCTATAGTAATCACGTTCGATATGACCAGACTGCATAAAATCTTGAAGATCTTTGATGTAAGTCCAAGCACGAATATATGTATCTTGACAACCGCAAGTATTATTTCTAACACCACGACTAGGATGCACATAATTAGCTTTAAGACCAATGCAAACAAGAGTGTCATCAGTCAAAGACTCACTACCAACAATCAACTCTCTATCAATAGCAATAATATTACCATCAGTAGTTAGATTAATTTCGCAGCCTTTTTCATCATACATATAATAACAACCATCAGTACGATGATAGAAGAATCGAACATTATGCTCACGCTTAGGAAATGTACCAAGAGGAAGAACTTGTTTTAACTTGACAATTTTAATATTACATTCCATAGCATTAAGTTTAAACAAATATAACTACGCAGAACCGTTAAGCACTGCGTAGTTTTCCAAGCAACTTTAGTCAGTTGCAGTATTCAGAGAAATGGCATTATCGCCGGAACCTTTAGCCAAAGTCTTAATGGCTGCAAGTTTATTTACAACAGCGTCGATCACAGCTTCCGTACCAACAACGATTTGGAATTTGCGAGGACTATTGTTATCAGCGGCAATCTCAGGGAATTGATTAAACTCAGCCGTAGAAATAACAAGATAAGCGACTTTACCAAAGCCAACTTTCGGGTCACCAATACCCCAAGCTTTTTGCCACTCATCATGAGGATTCCAACCCATGTTAATCAGAGAATAACGAAGGTCTTCATCACTAAGAGCAACATCAGCCAAGAAACCGGATAACTTCGTATGTTTAACGGTAATAGTACCATTGGCTTTTTGATCGGCAAGAATACCAAATACGTTCATCGTCAATTTAGTAGGCTTTTTAGCAACAACAGTTATCTGAACAGCACTATCAGCTTTCTCGATAGTAATATCAAATAACTCTTTGTTATAAGCAGTAAGACTAAGGTTCTTCTTAATCTTCTCTACTAACCGATCAACGGTATCAGTAGCATGAATCCGAACAGGTATTTGAACAATCTGAGGATTAGGATTAACCGTCAGACCATGACGATACTCCTCAGAAGAACAAATTTCAATAGCACCACAGAACTCAGCATCTGCATTATATACAATACCCTCAGCAGGCTTAAGTGCCGGATTCGTAAGACCTTTAAGAATAATAGTTTCTTTCTGATCTGTCTCCGTATATTTACGAACGTTATAAGTGAAGTTAAAAGGATTAATATCCACTCCACGTTGATTCATAAATCCACCGTCCTTAGTAGGAATTGCAGACATAATTACAAATGGCTCAGGTCTACCAGTAGTAGGCAAAGCAGTACCATAAGCAGTACAAATGCCGAGTTGACCGTTAGATAACTTAGTATCAACAGTAACATTATCGACAAATGTTTTTCCGTAACTTACAATTCTCATAGTAACGTTTTATTTTAAAGAATTACTTTCATTTATAGCAATTTGATAACCTTCATCTTTAAGTTTACCAAGAAGCTTCTGTGTAGCAAGGTTAATAATCTCGGTTTTAAACGGAAGTTCAGTAGCAGTATCAGTTACAATATCAAACCTAGTAGGTTGCCTAAGATATGTAATAGCAACATCAGTAATCACGAATGTATCATCCATATCTACTAAAATCCTATTGCTTTCTATCGTACATATAGGATGAATGTGTCTATTAAGACGATTGTGATACGTTTGAAGCATATCCCTACGCTGAACATCAGAAACTAAATCCATACCAGCAGGTTTGCTCTCTTGTACCTTTGTAACCACTCCGTCAGAAGTGATAACCTCATATAAGCCCGAATAACGCTCGTAGTCGAATTGTACTAGCTTAATAGTATATTTATCTCCAACTACAATTAGCTGTGGCGTATCGAAGTAAAACACTAGTGATTCGGGGTAATACTCGTTATTGTAGCGTTCATAAGTCACATTGTAACCTTTTCGCAGCAATATGGAGAGCATATAGTTGATATATTCAAATAGACCCTCTTTACGATAGATCTTAGCAGGATAATGAAACGTAACGGTATCATTACCAATTTGAATAACGAAATCTTCTATATAACCGGGAATAGTTTTAAATAGTTCACTGATATTAACAACGTAAATCCTAGTAGTAACAGATTCAGTTGCTCGATAACGTTTAAACTTATCATATATAACACTTGCATCATAAGAGACACCATGCAGGTAATTCGCAGGCAAAAAAGCGAAACCTCTATTACCCTCATTTGCTAGAAGGTAAAGAGGACTTCTATATGTAGTCTTTAGCACCTGCAAATCATCGTAATAACGACCAGTCTCTTCAAAGGCTTTAATCTTTTGCGTAAGCAGTACGTCAATAGCTTCATTAAGAGCAATATCAATATACTGCGGACGAATAGATTCTTGCCTATTAGCATTAATCTGCTGAATCTTATCGTTTACAGCAATATGTGCTTCTTTACAACTACTATACATACTGACACTATTTTGTTAGTTTATAACCGAAGCCTTATAAGCAGTGAAAAGTTGTGCTTTATATTCAACATTTTCGGGAGCAGCTAAGAAAGCCATAACACCCTCAATAGAAGAACCAAGAACTACTTCCGGACGCACAGTGTCAAAGTAATTATCACCGTCTTTCGTAATGACTTGAGCGGCGAGTAACTTATAGACTTGCGCCATTGCTTCTACATTCTTGTTATCAAACAGAGAAATAAACGCATCTGCATTCGTTTGAGAAAGTTCAGCCACAGCTGTCTGCAAATCTCCATGCTCCATTTTGATAATCTGTAGAGTATCAGCAGGAGAATTACAGATAAGCATATTTCTAATACGTTTATAAGAAGACTCATCACCTGTGAACAACTGAGCCAACTTAGTAGCAGTATTAACAACAGCTTTAGTCTTAGCATCTTTCATACGCTTAACATCTTCAATACTATGTAAGTAAAACCGAATGTTAGTAGATTTCTCAACATCTTCCGGTTTATTAGCAACAGTAGAAGTAAGCAAAGCAAGACGCCAAAGAATATAATCTTGCGGCTTAATAGGAGTCATGTACATATACAGATTCTCTTCATGAACCGCAGTACCTTCACCAAAGAGCATAGCATCAAAGATAGCTTTCTCCAATTTATTCGGAGCAACCTCAGTATTAATACTGTTCTTTTTAGCCCAATCAAGAATAGCATCACGTTTAACAGGATCGTTAAGAGAAAATTCCCAACCAGTTTCAAGCTCATAACCTTGAGCGGGAACTTCAACAGTTGAGTTTTTAAGATGCTTCAAAACGAGGTCTTGAAAGTTTACGTTGCGGCTATCAGCAGAAGCTCCAATGATCGTAGGAAGTATAGAAGCCATTTCAGCAGTTTTACTAGATAGAGTAAGAACCGCTTTAATGCTTGGACCGAAAATAGTATTAAAAGCACCAATACTTTTCTGATTCACGACTTGAAACATAGTCGGATTCAGCTTTAACGCTAAGGTTATTTTGCGTGAGTATATCATATAGTTTATACTTTAGTAAGTTTATACTTTACAATAATCGTAATGTACGCTTATTCAAAAATCATTTCAGCCCAGAAAGAAGTAGTACCATTAAGCATATTAATACCTTGTGAAGACATAACCTCATAAGTAGCAATATCCTCTCTAGTAGATAACATCTTACTATAAGCACCCCACTCTTTAGGCAGCGGAGTAATACCTTGATAAACACCATACAAATATTCACGACCTTCTTCACAAACCAACTGAATATTTGCTTCACCACTCGTGTTATCAATAGAGTGATCCAAGAACACCATCGTATAAGAGGTAACAGGGAAGCCACCATACATACGACCATTCTTACGATCCATTTCGGCACGAGAACCGGTATCAAACAAATCTACAACCTTAACAGAAACGGTAGCTCCGGAATAGTGCTTATACTGATTAAAGTATGCACCATAAGAAAGGATACCACCACGGCTTTGAATCTCCTCAGAACCTAACTTATCAAAGTAACCATTTCCGATAGCTTCATTCTTAATACACTGTTGGAACATTTTAGAACCACCTTTACCGGTATAAAGAACAATATTTTTGTTACTCAAATCAATATCATTACGAACTTCAAAGATACGAGAAAGAATCATATCAATAAGCTCGATAGTCATGAATGAGTATTCAAAGTAGTTACCGAATGCGATAAGAATATCACGAACACCAGCACCACGAGGAATAGGTTTGTTTGAATGTTTTTCTTGATTATGAATAACACCGTTAATATCACGGTTGTAAGCAGAGAACCACAAATCCTCTTCTAACAAACGTCTACGCATGAACTCAAACTGACGCATTTCATAAGGCATCCAAAGAGTACCTTTAGAACCATCATCATAATCAAGTTCAAACTCGGTTACAATATTAGCAATGTTACCGGTAATAATTTTGGAGAATCTATGGAAACCAAATTGATTAGTCATTTCACTCCAAGATTCAGCAGTAGAACGAGAACCAGTAGATAATTCACCGGCAATCGTAGGAGCACCCATACCCCAATATTTACCTCTCTCAAAATTGCTGAGATCAATAAACTCATCAGGATTACCACCAAGGATAATCATTTCATAGATATATCCACCGGAAGCAGTCTGCTCACCATCGGTCTGCATACGAACCATGTGCTTTCCGTCAGGAGTAATAGCAGAATACTGATAAGGAATCCAGTTATCTTGGAACTCCGCTTTGAAAGACATAAACCCTTTACCGGGGGTTTGAGTAGGCGTAATCAAACGCACAATCGGGGAAGTGACAGTAGGTTTCCCCATAATCTTCCACTTATACTGAGTATCACCAGCATTAATAGGTTTCTTACGAGAGATATTCCCTTGACCTTCTGTAAGAGAAAGAAGAGGGAATTGATTACTGTTCCTACCCCAAAGATAAGTAAGAGACTTATTCAAATCGACAGCACCAAGAACATTAAAGTTCAATAGCATATCGGCATCAGAGTAAACCTCTTTGGAATACTGTTTTTTTCCAATTTCTCTAAGCATAGTTACGATAATTATTTATTTGAATCAATAATACCACCCGGAACAATAGGACGTCTATTAGGATTAACTTTAGTACCGCCACCTTGAGTGGATACCTTAACTTTAGGTTTACCACTAGAAGTAATATTCAAACGACGAACAGCTTCTTGTCGTATAGATGCAGCAGCTAACTGACTAATATCAGCACCTAATAAGTTACGAAGTGCTACCATAGCGAACGTTTCATTATCAGCAAGCATATCAAAAACATCTTTCTGAGCTTGCGTATAAAAATCACCATTAACTTCAACAACAGGAGCTGTTAGATACTTAACAATATCTTTACGAGAAAGAATTTGTTCTTTACCATTAACAGTTCTTTTAACACCTGCTGTTGGAATTGCAAGACCTCCGATAGTACCTTTATTAACGATCTTATCGTATAAAGAATCAGGAACGTTAAGCACTTTAGCTTTACCATTCTCATCATAGGTAATACCGTAGGCTTTATCAAGAGCTTCTTGAGCAGCTTGATATTCGGCTTCTTGCCTAGCATTTGCAGCTTCAATCTCACGTCTCTGAGCATTGGCAAGATAATCAAGACTCTCTTTAGCAGTTTCAGCTAATACTTTATCAGCTTTAGAAAAACGAATGATACGTTCGATTTGAGCATCAGAAGTACCTTTACGTTTTTCAGCGGAACGAATAACAGCTTCTAACTGATCATCTGATTTATCTTCAAGGGTCATTGTAGTCCAATCAACATGATTAGCAAAACCCTCAAGAGAACCATACGTTTGTTTGTAAAGAGCAGCTTGATAAATATCCGGATTAGTACGGAAGAAATTGTTGATAGCTTCACTTTCAGCTTGACGTTTAGCAAGCTCTGCAATATCAGCATCACGTTGAGCAAGACCTTCAACAGTCATTTCGTATTGCTTAGGAGTACCATCAGCATTTACCGGAGTTAACCCCGAAATAGCAGAAATAGCAGAAACATCTATAGTTTCCTCTTGAGTTTCAGCAGCAGCAAACTCATCTAACTGAGATTTAGTGTAAACAATCTCTCCGTCTTTAACGGCATTACCGTCAGCATCAAGATCATACTCAACATCACCGTCATCGGTAGTAAGAACAATCTTAGTAGGAGTTTCAGTTTCAGTTTCAGTTTTTTGAGTAGCAGTTTTAGCAGCTTCTTCTTCAGCTTTACGTTTAGCTTCTTCCTCTTCTGCTTTCTTACGTTCTTCTTCTGCTTTAGCAGCTTCTTCTGTTTCTTTAGCAGCTTTAGCAGCTTGTTCAGCAGCTATCTCTTCCGCAGTTTTAGTAGTATTACTATCAGTAACACCACCGGGAACAATAGGATTTGGCATAGTGTTTTATCTTTTATAAATTAAGTTATAACAGTGACAAATGTAATAATAATATATGTATTAAAAATGGCATTAGAAATATTATTAGAAACAGCATTAGTACCGCCTATCACACGGCTCTCTGAAATTCCAATTAATTTATGCCATTTTAAGGCTCAAATGAAGACCTCTGACGAACCCAAATTTCAATCGATATAGTTGTTCAATTCAACAAAAATAAGAGCCTACATTAAGACTTCTGTGGCTTATTGGCGTTAATACGATTCATGCGCTTTTGTTCCTCAAACTTGGCACGTTCCAGATTAGCTCTATCAATATCTAAGTTTAACTTAGTCATTTTAAGATAATCGTCAAGAGTACCACCATTAGCTTCATTTTCACTAATGTAATCATTACCATTCTTATCTACTTGAAGTTTAGCATCAGTAATAATAATATTAGTAAGATTAGTATCAGCAGCAATAGCTTCCTTAGAATCGCGATCAAGTTGAGCTTGTTCAGCTTCAAATTTACGTTGAGCTTCTGCATTAGCAGCACGAGTTTGTTCAATCTCAGCATCCCACTTCTTCTGAATCTCTTCTTTTTGAAGTTCAAATTGACGTTGAGCTTCGGCAGCTTCTTTAATATATTTGCGTAAAGAAGCAACGTTATGATTACAAACAGCCTCAGCAGCTACATCATAATTTCCATTTTGAGCAGCACCAAAAGCAATCTCTTCAAGCTTACGTACTTGTTCATTGAGTTCAGCAGAGTTACCAACAAAGATACCTAAATTAGAATTAACAAAGTCAGTACCATTTACACGAACTTGAACAATTTCGTTGGTATTAGGATCTACATAAGAACCTTCATAGCCATCAATCCAAGCAATCTTAGCAGCATCAAGATTAGCCATCATATCACGAGAACGGAAGCAATCAAAGATTTTAAGTGACCACACAGACCCCATTAGAGCTTGATTAAGTCCCATTTCAGTGACAGCTTTACCGGCACGAGCTTGAATATCTCCTGCACGCTGATCGTTCATATTAGCAAGTTCATACGCTTCTTGCTTAATAGATTGCTTAATCTGATTAATAGTCGTAAGATAATTAATCATTGTAGTATTAGCAATCTCTTTAATAGCTTGAAGTGATGCTTGTTGCTTAGCTATTTCACTATCATCAAATACAAGAGTACCATCTCGATTAGCTGCATCAAGACGCTCTTCCATAGTCATATCTTTAGTATCAGCTAAGAAACTTTCAGGTATCAATAGCCATGACCGGAATTTACTAATAGTACGTTCCTCAACTAAAGTATAAAGACGATAAAGAGCAAGATAAGGCAATAAGCGATAAGGAATAGGTTTAGGATTATTAAGAAGCATTAAACGACTTAAACCATTATAAGGTAATTTACAATGATTAAGATTATTTACTTCTTCACGTTGAACAATAATGGGTTGAGATTTAGTATATACACCCCAATCTTTATCACCAAAACGATAAGCTTCCCAACATTGAAGAACCCAAGTATATTCAATATCAATATCACCAAGAGTAGTATCTAAGACATAATCTTCATCAACAATCTTTTGCTCAATCTCACCATAAGCATTGGTATAAGTAAGAACACCACGCTTCATAGGAACCTTAAAAACACAATGACGAGCTTTGAGGACCCCGGTAGAGGGCAAGGAGTGGTACGGAGCAGCATTCTGCGCATCAATCGTAGGATTAAATGCAATCTCACGAGAACGAAGCATAACAGGAGTAACTGTATATTCACCCGTACTTTCATGATTATGAATTATATCTTTAATATAAGCAATATCTCTTTTAGAAAGAACTTCTTGATATTCACCAATTATATCATTGATGTTAATATCAAATTCTCGCATCCCATAATCATCATCTTCAACAAAAAGATTACCACTATCAATTCGATAATACTCAAGAGGAGAAATAATTTCAAAGATAATATCATTGTATCTTACATCACGATAAGAATAAACACTTTCAGTACAGAACCAATAATAGAAAGCTTGAATATATTTCTCATTAGCTTTAATAAGGGAATTAAGAAGATTAAGAGTTTTCTGACCACGATCAGCTTCTTCATCAATCCAATCCTTAGCAGCTTGTTTCATAAAGTCTTCAGCAGACGGAAGATCTTTAGAAGGCTCACCGGTTTGAACACCGTTAGCATTCATAATGTTTATAAATTGCTGACGAAGAAGACCATCAAGAGCAATACGAAGATCAGCATTGCGTCTAGTGACAACATCAATATCAGCATTATAAACTTGGTAGTTATTATAGGTGTTAATGAACTCTCCTATATATTTTTCTTTAATAGGAGTAATAAAATCAACATCTCTAATCTTACCGGGCAAATCTTCTTTTCTACCATTAACGGAGTTGTAGGTCGCCATTACATACTTGTAAGTAGATTCATCTACAATCCCATTCGCAGCGTCAAGAAAGGCTTTAATATCTGCTTTATCATTATTAGAATGAGCAGTAGCAATAACCCAATCACACATAGCCTTAGTCCAAACAGCTCCACGCTTAGTAGCTTCCGAAGCAAAGACATCAGGCTTTTCTAAAGAATTAGGAATCTTAGAAGCATCCATTTAACGACGATTTAAACGATTTGCAATACGTCTGTCATTATTCTCTGTATTACCTTCAACAAGACGCTTAGTATTTAAAGAGTCTGCAAGAAAGACATACATAGCAACAATAGCAGCACTAATATGGTCGAAGTTACCCTCAGCAGTAAATCTCTGACACTCTAGAAGCAATCGAACACTACTAATAGACTTAAGTCTACGAATAGGTTTACCATCAGCAGTATATGAAAGAGGTTCATAAATAAACTCCTTTAGCATACGAAGACCATTATATTTCTTATCACCATCACCAATTACAATACCATAATCATTATTGTTAGGATTAGTCAATTTACGAGTATTGGCATTGGTTGGATCAAGCATTAAGTAACGTCTAAGTTTATATTTAATGAAGTTAGAAACAGTCTCACCAGTACCAGCTTCTGGACAACATTCAGCATTATATATAAGACACATACCCATAGTGACTATATCGTTTTGCTCCATTGTGTCCAAACGTCCTATATATTCGCATACAAGCAGTTTTTGATTTGGATATGGAGTAATAGTATTACTACGCATCCATACTTGCGCAGAATAAAGAGAATGTTTATCTGTTACGTCTTTTTGAGCCTTATCTACCTTATACGCATCCACACTTACGAAGTATAAATCTTTAGGCACTTCACCATTCACTAAGAACGGACGATAGTACATTCTAACGCAACCATGAGTATCATCACGAGAACCATGCGGAACTTGATTAACAAACTCATGAAATTTACCTTTACCAAATATATCACGTTTAATACATTCAGCTTTTGGTATAAATTCAGCTTTATTAGAATTACCTAAATCATTAACAACAATCCAACCGTCTTGAAAGAATCTAGTAGCATTATCATTAATTAAATCTGAAACATGTAGATTAAGTTCAGGAGAAGCGAACATATTCTCTGTTGTATTAATGAACGCTTCGGCAGGAGTATTAGCACGTTGTGCTTTATAGATTATATGAGTTTCACTATCATTATTATGAAAATGATTCTCTTTATCTTGTTTATCCCAAGCATAAGCCGTGAATATAATTGAATTACCACGTTCAACATAAGGTTCACAATCCCATACTTGTGGAAAGAAGAAACCACATACTTCATGACGTTTATTAATATCCCAAACGTTTTCCATGCAAAGCATCTTATTCATTTTGGGGTTATAAAAGGCTTTACTAAATGCAGCCCAGTTAGCACCTTTAGTACCACCCGTACCATAAACACGAATAGTACCAACAGATATAGCACCAGATTCTGTATTAGATAAAGTAACGTCAAGAGCTTTTTGGAGATTAGGAAACTTACCTGCTTCCTCAAAGTCAATCTCAATAGCTTTCTTACCTACAGCAGCGGATTCATTTTTACCACAAGCAACGCTATAAAGATTAGACATCCAACCAAAATTTTTAAGACCTTTAGTAGATACACGATAACCTAGAAGTATATCATCAATAGCCTCAGAAATATAACCACGACGCCAAAATGTATGTTCCTCAAAATGGTCAAGACATTTCTTAGCCATAAACGTAGTAGCACCTTTATCTGTAAGATAAGCTAATTGGTCAGCAGCAAGAGTTACCGTAACATTCGGGAATAAGTTAATTGTATTTGCAGCTTGACTACCACGTTTATATGAGAAACCTTTACGACGGGCTTTAGCCTTAGTAAGATGAAACTTATTATTAGCAATAAACTCATCTATTTTGAAGTTCCAATAATCACCATCCCAATAACGAGGAAAACCCATAACAGTCTCAACGTGTTCAGCACCTTCACGTTTAAGTCTTGCACGTTCTTTATCATTAGGTGTACGTTCAATACGACCATAATTAAGATAAGTATAATGCGCACCGGTTATACGTAAAGGTTGAAGTAAACTTTCACGTTCCTCATCAGTAGTATTAGCATCAAAGAACTTAGGAATATCTTTATAATAAAGTTTAGCTTTAATAAAAACACCTTTCTTACGACGAGATGTTTCTCTTTGCCAAAATGATTCATAAGCCGGAGTACTAGGGTCATAATCACAATACGTACCATATTCATCAAAAGTATCAGCAGCTTTAGAAAGTCTTTCTATATTAATAACAATGAAATCAATATTCATAAGAATACCACCAGAGTTACCAATAAGAAAATCATTATCCGGGTCATATAAAGGTTTATTAGTAATATAACTAATACCCTCAGACGCTTTCGGATATTTACTTTTATCTTCACAGATATAATCTATAAAAGGAATATCTCCACGTTTATAGCCCCATTTATTCTCAGGAGCAGCATTGATGCCATCACAACTATTTTTCCAATAAGCATGAATAAACATAAAGTTATCAATAGCATCTTGTGAAAACTCATATTTACTATTCATAGCTTAATCAATCATATCTATTCCACCACCAACACCATTATCTATATTGTTATGCACATCCATTGAAGCAGCAAGCTCTTTACCTCCACGAACAATAGTTTTCTTGAGTTTAGACTTAACGTAATTATCTTCTGCTTCTTTAAGCTCAGCAATAAGTTTAGGTAAGTCTTTACCCATCTTCGTAATCTCACGCATATAACCGAGCATACCACCAATCTCTTCTTTAGTAAAAGAGTCTTTCTTTAGATCATTACGAAGATTCTTATTCATAACAGCCATAAGATCTTTACCAGCTTGAAGAGCATTAACAGTTTCAAAGAACATCTGTCCGACATAATTGATATTATGCTCAACAAGCCAATTGATAGCTTCAATCATATCTTTAGTTGGTCTAAAGTCTGAATTAAGTTGAGCAACTTCAATAGCATAATCAAAAGCCTTTTGATCTTTTAAACCATTGCGATGAATATAACCGTCTTCATCAGCATAACAATCAATAAACTTAAATATTTTATACATAAGCTCTCTATCATTATGCCAATCATTATATATCTTAGCAAGAACAGGAACTTTAAGAATCTGCTCTATATTCAGAATAAGTTTAGAGCCTTCAACCAACCATACGTGCAATGCCATAACTAATAATTTTATCTGTTTTATTACGAGCAATAAAAAAGCCCGTACCAACTTAATGATACGGGCAAATATAAGAATTACTTTTTAAATACAAAATACAATAATAACAAAATAAAATCTTTATAGTAACTATTACTTTACCATATACTATTAGTAACTAAATTAATAGTTTCAGTTCCTACACTTGATACAATAATATCTTCCTCTTGATCATCAGCACTACTATAAACATCACAGTTGACACTTAATGCTTTATTACCGGAACTTTAATTAGGAGTAATAGTTACAAATGATTTTTTCATATTTATTTGATTTTATATTTTAACTATCATGATAAACAGCTTTCCAAATAAAATTAATAAATTGAATTTTTTTATTATTTGTAAGCAAAATAGCAATATTTGGTCTATTATTTAATGCAGAATTAATATCAATAATTTCAGTATTATCGAGAGTAATTCCATCAGCAATATTCAAATCAAATACATTTTTACCTAATTCGCTATAAACATCAACAGTTAATTCTTTTTTAGGAGTATATATTTTATTTCCATTAGCACTTTCTAAAAAGGCAACAACTTTTTCACCTTTATAATGAGAAGGTATTTCTTCACTAACTTTAATTCGTAAAAATGAAGCAGGATTTCCATTAAACCTATCCATTTCTTGAATAGGTGTGGGAAATATAAAGCTTCCCATTTGAGGGCTAGTCATTGATACTCTAATATCTGTACTCATACCAAAACTTATAATAGTTACTAAAGTTCCATTAGAAGAATATGCACCACCTGCAATTTCTATACTTTCAAGATTTGAGGCTTTTTGAGTAATATTTATTGTTTTATTAACCCCTCCCCCAGATACAGTTAAAATAGTAGATCTTTCATTTCCACTATTTTGTTCACAAACAACATCAAA